>Ga0247727_10001565_pt1 | contig 53919 bp, 44 predicted proteins | sample WisWelCaveWW1625_FD_202498 | JGI IMG/M metagenome (GOLD analysis project Ga0247727, IMG submission 202498) | Biofilm microbial communities from Wishing Well Cave, Virginia, United States - WW16-25 | ecosystem: Environmental > Aquatic > Deep subsurface > Groundwater > Cave microbial mat | place... | reverse complement strand
ACGACTGCACCGGCTGAGAGCGGCGCGAGCTCCGGCATGACCGCGAGGCGCCCGCCCGGCACGCGTTGCAGCGTAGAGCCGGCAGCGAAATAACGCCGGTCGCTTTCGATCAAGCGATCGGTCCAATGACGAGCATTCGACGACGAAATCGGGCGGGCCATGGCTGCGGATCTAGGGGGAGCCATGCTCGAAGTTGAGCGGCCGCCGGCCCTGCAGCAAGGGAGTTGGGGCGAGAAGCTTCCCGTTTGGGGGGTCAGGGACAGCCGCCGGCGCCGGGGATGTACACGACGGCAGGGTTGCTCGCGCAGAAAAACGTGACCGCGCCCTGGTTCACGACCCGACCCGGGCCCGGCAAGCCTGCTACCGAATTGATCCCGCCGTTGCTCGTTTGACCGATGCAGAATGTCGCTGCGCCGACGGGGAATTCAGGATCGGCGACACCGGGAGCAACGATGCTCGACAGGAAACATTCTCTCACTTTGCTGAGCGAGCAGCTTCCGGCGATGCCGCCGGGAAACACGTCGCAGTCACCCTGACCCGTGCAAGAGATGAATCCTTCCCCGTTTGCGCGAGTGATGCCATCGCAAAACTTGTCCATAGGCCCTAGGTTGCATACGCCCTCGCCGCCACCCGCGTTGTTGCAAATGTTGTCGGAGGCACACTGGTTGACGAAGGGCACGAGCGTGGCGAGCTTCGCGCAAGTACCCGCGCTCACGGCGGCGCAGTCGGCATTGCTGGAGCACGGCACCTGCGAATTTCCGGTGCACTGCGCGCAGTGACAGTCGTAGAGATTCGAAGGCCCGCAATCGACGGCGGCGGTCAACGTGCTCGTGCCGGTAGACTGATCCAAATCGATCCTGAGGCCGGCGCCCGACACGTTGAGGCCGGGAGTCGGGAAGCAATCGAGACTGTGAGCTGCACCACCCGGCGCAGGGAACGACTCGTGACGTGAGCCGGCGTCGCAGGTCTGCCCGTCGTTGACGCCGCTTCTACACGTGCCGCCGCGAACACCGTCGTTCGGAGTCGGATCGTAGTTGCCGCAAACGCCGTCGCCCGAGCCCGTCGTCGTGTCACAGTGCAAGTCGACGGCGCAGGAGTCTCCGACGTTCGACGCGGGTGCCGTACACTTGCCGCCGCAAGACGGGCAAGGCTCGATCGTGCTGGTGCCGAGGTAGACGACCGATGCGAGTCGCACGACAGACTCTCCGGCCCCTGAGTCTACGTCGACCGTTCCGGTCACGTTCTGGCGGAAGCGATTGACCACGCACGCAGGCGTGTTGCCGGACGACAACGGTAGCGGCACGCCAAAGTAGCAGTTGCAGGTGCCGCCCCCGCAATCGTCCGCGTCTGCCGCAAACGGCTGGTCGCAAATCGCGCGATTGTCGCTCGCACAACGACAATAGCCGGGCGACGCATCGAGACCCGCGATCCCACACTCGCCACAAACCGGAGCCGGGCCAGGGCAAACGAGGCTCACCAGAGTCGCTGCTTCGTCGACGATGTCGGCATCGTGCGCGATCCCGCTCCACCCCGTGTCGAGCTCGCTCACCGTGGTGCAACGCCCTAGCCCCAAGTCACAAACACCGAAGCCGCCGCAATCACCGTTGTTCGCGCAGGTGACTCCGCGCGTACCCGCGAAAAGCACCAGCTCGGCGGATCCGGGGCACTCCGGATCTTGACTGCCGCAAGGACCCGTCTCGCCCGATCCCGGCCCGCAGGTGCAAACGGCGGAGCAACCGTCCCCGGCACTGGTGTTGCCGTCGTCGCAGTTTTCCGGCGGCGTCGCGATACCGTTTCCGCAACCTGTGATCGTGCAGTTCGAATCGCAACCGTCGCCGTCTACGAGACCCCCGTCGTCGCAGGTCTCACCGGCCGCCGGGTTGCTGAAACCGTCGCCGCAAGCGGCGGGTGTGCAGTTAGCGTCGCAGCCCGCGCTGTTGCCGCCGGCGTCGCAAGTTTCGCCCGTGTCGGTCACACCGTCGCCGCAACTCGGATCCGAGCAATCCGTGCGACAAGCATTCGGCGCCACGTCACTGTTGGCCGGCCCGTCATCGCACTCTTCGCCCGGATCGACGACACCGTCACCACAGTTGGGTGACGTGCAATTGGGCTCGCAGACACCGACGACCGGTGGATCGCAAGTCTCGCCGGTGTCGATGACTCCGTCACCGCAGCTCGGCAGCGCACAGCTCTTGCGGCAAGCATTGGGAACGGTATTGCTGTTGGCCGCGCCGTCGTCGCAAGCTTCGCCGTTGGCGGGCTGGACGACGCCGTTACCGCAGATCTCCGAGATACACGCGGCATCGCAGCCGTCGCCGCTCGCGACATTGCCGTCGTCGCAAAGCTCCGCTCCGCAAGACGCACCGTTGCCACAGCCCGGGAGCGAGCAGTCGCGATCACATCCTTCACAGCTGTCACGATTGCCGTCGTCGCATTGCTCGCCGGAACCCGTGGCGCCGTCACCGCAAAACGCAACGGTCGGATAGACGGCGGCATTGAGACCCGTTACCGTGCCCAGCAAAGCGTCGTAGAGCTCGCCGACGAGATCTTCCAACGTCAAAGGCGCGGTCGTCGGATCCGTGATCGTCGACGGGAAACCGAGCGCGACGAGATTCACACCGACGCAAAAGTCGTTGATCGTTCCCCGAAAGCGCGTCAGTCGCAGCGCGAGCTGGTCGTCGATGTCGGGAAACCCCGTGGTGGCGACGATGCCGGGCGGCGCGACCGTCGCGAGGCAGCCCGCCGCCGACGTGGCGGTGTCTTCGGCTTCGGTGAAGCAATCGCCGGCGAGCCCGTTGAGCTTCAGCACGTTGAAGCGAAGCCCGCGGTCGATCACGTCGAAGCACTTGCGCGCGCCACCACCGGGGCGCGATGCGGGTCGCGGCAAGTCGAGCAAAGCGCTGAGCGAATCACCCGCCGGCTTCCCTAGCTCCAGGACCGCGCACTCGGCGAGGTCGGACGGCTCCGTCGCAGCCGGACTGCATACGTCCGCGACACCTACCTGCGCGAGATTCAGCCCCGCACAAGCGGTCTCGATCCGTTTTCCTTGACGATCGCGATGCTTGAGCAGACCGGCGAGCGCTTCGTCCGTTTTCTCATCGCCGCTCCCCGCACCACCCAACGCGGCCGGATCCGCCATGCAGTCGATTCCTGCACCGAGACGGTGATTGAGCTTTTTTTGCACGCAATCGGAGCGTGCGTTGATCGTGAGTGTGGCGGCGCGACGCGTGGCCAGCGCCACCGCGTCACGACAGCTTTCCGCCGTGCTGAGGGCTCCGAAGGCCGGCGGCGCGGCAGCGACGATCACGCCGGCCATCGCGGCGTATGCGATCCACTTCTCCGGCGCGCGCATCCCGGCCAAGGCTAGGGCGCCGACCGGCTCCGGTCAACCGAAAATCTCGCAAAGAGCGCGCCCCGACGACATGCCGGAGTTTTGCCCATGCACGATGCCACGAGCGTCCCGCCGAGCCTGCTTCGTATTCTGGAGGAATCCTGGCAGGTCTGGCGGCGTGCCGGTACCGATCGGAAAGCAGGCGGCGGCGCGGTCGAGGAGCAAGTACGCGTCCACCCTCGTGATCGTCGTGTCCGCCTCGACGAGACCGCGAACGACCTCGGCAGGTTGCTGGTAGGGCACGACGACGACGAGATCGTCACTGTCGCAGGCGATCGCGTCCCCTACCGCTGCCGAGAGACAGCGGAGCGAGTCGGTGGCCGTTGCGGGCAACGTTCCCTTCGGTGCGCAGACACAGTCGGCATGCGGCGCACAGCTCGCGAGCCCCACGGCGACATTGAGGATGCGGAAGCAATCGGTCGCGGTCGGCGAATTGTCGGCCGAAACGGGTTGAGCGCAGTCCCCGTTCCCGGCACGGACGGGCGAGATCGCGACCAAGATGCCTGTGCCGAAACCATCGCCGGCACGGCGAGAAAGCTACGCATGACGCTCTATGCGAGATTCTACTGCGCGGATTCGAGGTCCGCGAGCCGATTGCGGCCGATGGAGACCTTCGACGGGCCGCAAGGCGGACGCGGTGCGGAGCAAGTTGCCGTTGCACGCCAGGGCTCGGAGCGACTAACCTGGAGGAGGTCTTGGGAAAAAAATGCCTGTGAACGTGAAAATCAGTCCGTCTCGAGTGGCCCTGTGGCTTGGTGCCGCATGGGCCGCAATCGCGCTCATGCACGGCGCGTCGATCTTCGTCGATCGCGTGCTCGGCCACCCGCGCGCCTTCGGCTTCAACGAGCTCTTCTATCTCAGCGCCGAGGACAACGTACCGACCCTCTATTCGTCTTTCCTCATGTGGATCATCGCCATCGTCGCGTTCGGCATCGGGCTGGCGAGCCGGGCGCGAAAGCTCGGCGGCGTCTCGGCGTGGATCGGCATCGCAGTCTTGTTCGTGTTTCTCGGCATCGACGAGAGCGCGAGCTTGCACGAGAGAATCAGCGATCCTCTGCGAGAAGCGCTCGGTGGCGTCGGCGGCTTCCTCTACTTCGCTTACGTCTTGCCGTACGGAACCGCGCTCGGCTTGCTCACCGCTGTGTACGCGCCCTTCGTGCTGCGACTTCCGACTGCAACGCGACGGAAGCTCGTTGTCTCGGCTGCGCTCTACGTCACCGGCGCACTGCTTCTAGAAGCCGTGGGCGGGCGACACTACGAGACGATGGAAGTTCGCGACGCGCCCTACATTCTCATGATCACGATCGAGGAGTTGCTCGAGATCGCCGGCCTTTCTCTCTTCCTCTGCGCCGAGCTCGACTACATCGTAGAGCGGCTCGGTGGAGCGACCGTCACCGTCGAGGGCGATGTCGGATTCGACGTTGCTACGGCGCGCAACTATCAGCCGGGGGGCGCCGAGCGATACGTCGTGGATCGAACCGCGTCTCGATAAGGAATCACGACGATTCGATAGCCCGGGAAGTGCTTCTCCACGAGAGGGCGAAGCTCTTTCGCCGCGCCCACCACGGCACCCACGGCGACGCTTTCGGCCCAGGTCTTTCGAAGTGTGCTCGTCACGGCCAAACGATCCGTACGCCAGTCGTCCAGGTCGCGCTCGTAGAGCTTCGGGCTCAGGTCGCCGGTAGCCACGGCCATCCGTTCGGCGATTCGGCCGTCGGGAGAGCTGCGGTCCAGGAGCTTTCCGTAGATGAAGCTCTTCCATTGGCGGCTCCACGTTTCGGTCGGCAGCTCGTCGATCAGCGAAGCTTTCTCGTAGGCGGACGATACGAGGTCGGCGACGACACCGAGAGCTTCGTCGGTCTTCGGCCGGACGGGGTTGGTCGCGAGCCCGACGGACGGGAAGCCGAGGAACCGCGGCTCCACACCGGAAACCGCGTAAGCGAGTCCGCGTTTGGTACGAATCTCTTCACCGAAAATCGATCCGAGCCCGTTGTCGATGAGCACGTGATTTCCAAAAGCAGCCGCCAGCTCGTCTTGTGGCTTGTATCGGCTCGAAGAGACCGCGATCACCGACGTCATCGTTTGCGTTCGATCCGGCTTATCGAGAATGAGGAACACCCGCTCCGTATGCAGCCCGTCGTTAGGGATGGCACGCAAAGCGAGAGGCCGTGGTGCCGTGCCTTCGACGATCGCGCCTTGTCGAGCGAACACGCTCGACAAGACCGATTTCACGAGGGGCAGACTCGAGGGCGGCGCGACGACACCGGCCCAAGCTTCGGGCGCGGCCACGAAGTCTCGATCCCACACCATCGCGAGCGTCTTTCGCTCGAGCTTGCCGACGCTGTCGACGGTGATGGGGTGTCCGCCGAGGTAATGGCTGTTGATCCATCGTCTCGACGTCGACACGCCGAGGCCCATGTCCGAGTCGAGGCTTCCTGTGAGACTCGATTCGAGCTTGCGCGTCGCGATCCGAAACGTCTTCGCCGTCAGTCGCGGCGCTTTCCAGTTGTCGGCGAGTAGCGCGGTCAGCGCCGCGTAGTCCTTGCCGTCCACCACGGGGAAGCTCAGCGTCCAAACGGAATAGAGGTTGGAGACGGAGAAGTCGTGACTTGCGCCGAACGATGCCAGTCGATCCAGAAACGCTTCGCGATCGAGCTTTTGCGTTCCAGCATCGATGACGTCGCCCATGAGGATGGCGGCACCGGCCTCTTCCGCCTTCGCTGCTTCGAAGCCCGCCGGAAGGACGACCGTGATGTCGACGAGAGGCAGAGGATCGGACTCGACGGCAAGGAGAATGTCCGCTCGCGCCACCGAGACCGATCCGAGCAAGGCTACGACCGCAGCGGCGGAAACGAGGCGTTGCAAGCGAGTGCGGGACTTCATCGCGTGGCTCCCTTTTTCTTCGGTGCGAGTGGTGCACTGGTCTTTGCAGGCTCCAGAATGACGCGCGTGCGCGCCGAAGTGGTCCAATACGGCCATCGCGCGCGAACGTCCGCCAACGTCACGCTCTGAACTTTGGAAAGAAACGTCAGATCCCAAGCCGGATCTCCCGTGGTCGCAGCCGAGCTCGCCGTCTGCATCGCGAGATGGAGCGGATCGCGGAGCGACGCCCACTGCGCGGCGAGGTAGTAGAGCTTGAAGCTCTCGAGACGCTGCGCCGTGAGCCAAGAAGGGAAACGCCCGCGTGCAGCGTCGTAAGCGGCTTCGACGCGACCTCGTGACACGCCCGGGTTGCCGATGACGAGCACCGTGGAAAGCCCACGGTCCATGCCCGGGTCTGCGTCCCCGCTCACGCTCCGCGCGATTCCCGTCTCGACGAGCTGCCCGGCCAAGTAGCCGAGCTTCCCGTCCGCAAGTAGATTCGCGATGAGATTGTCGACGGCCGCGTGCTGGTCGTCGTAGGTGGGACCGAAGACGGCATCGGCGAGGAACACCGTCTCCACCTTCATCGGAATCACCTTCCGACGCGTCCCCTTTCGGCTCGGCTCTGCCGCTACCACGGGCGCTTCGAAAGCCTCGCTCTCGAAGTCGCCGTAGGTGCGATCGACGACGCTCAACGCCTCCTTCAGGGAGAAGTCACCGACAATCGAGAGAATGGCGCGATTCGGTGCGTAGAAGCGCTCGTAGAACGCGAGCGCGTCTTCGAAGCTCGTCGCGTCCAGATCCTCTTGCCAGCCGATCGGACCCGTCTTGTAGGGATGACGGTCGTAGGCGAGCTGGAAAAGCTCCCAGTAGAGGCGCCCGGTCGGCGAGTCTTCGGTACGCATCTTTCGCTCGGAGATCACGGCACCGCGCTCGGTGTCGAAGCCGTCGGCGGTGATGAGGAGCTTTCGCATGCGCTCCGCTTCGAACTTCGCCGCGTCGGCGAAGAGCTTTTTCGGTACGAGCTCGAAGTACACGGTCACGTCCGGGCTCGTGTAGGCGTTGAAGCGTCCGCCCCAGTCCGAGAGAGTCTCGAAGGGTTTCGGATAGCTCTCCGTTCCGCGAAACATCATGTGCTCGAAGAGATGAGCGAGTCCGGTGCGTTCGTTCACTTCCCAACGCGAGCCGACCTCGTAAGCCGTGACCAGCGCCACGACTCCGCTGCCCGGCTTCGGCGACACCAGCACCTCGAGCCCCGACTTCGCATGGCGATAGTGATGGATGGCGAGGCCGGGCTGGGGCTCGAGGGTCGCGACCCGGGCAAATCCCTTGTACGTCGCGGGGCCCGAGGGCTGAACGAGCGAGCTATCCTTCTGCGCCTTCTGCGCGTCCTGCGCCGCAGAGCAAGCGACGAGACTCTGGAGAAGCAGCGCGAGGCCAATGCATCTTCGCATCGCGCCAGTCTATGCGGAACGGCAAAGATCTAAAGCGGGCTGGCCACAGCATGCGTGGCTTCGACCGCGACGCTTCAGGTGGTTGCCGATCGGTCTGCGTTTCGGTTCGGAGCGAGGAGAGCCAGCGCCTTTCGGAAAGGTAGCAGGTAGAGGCGAGCCACCGAGTAGTACTCTCGATCCTCTCCCCCAGAGAGCCCGAACACGAGCCGTTCTCTCGCGCGCGGCACGTATAGGGTCCCGAAAAGATAGTCCCAGATCGCGAAGATGAAGCCCATGTTCTTGTCGAAATGTCGCGGGTCGTTGCTGTGGTGAACCTGATGCTGAGCCGGGCTGATGACGAGGTGACTGAGCCATGCCGGGTAGGGAAACCAGAAGTGACTGTGCCTCAAGTGATAAAAGCCGAAGTAGAACAGCATGAACACGGGGTTCAACCCCATGATCTTCACTTCCCGCACTCCGGGATACACAAAAGACTCCAGTAAGGCCGGAGCGAGCCCGCCCAAAATACCGGCGGTAAGCCCCGTGACGATGTCGTCCACCGGATGCATCCGATAGACCGTGATCGGCGTCATCACCGGAGCCGAGTGGTGCACTTTGTGGAACTCCCAGAGGAATGGAACTTTGTGTTGGACGTAGTGGGAGATGAACAGCCCGAGGTCCATCGCCAACGCACACGCGAAAGTGACGGCGAGAGTCGCGAAAACGTGAGGCTTCGGCATCGGCGTCGAAGCGGCTAAGCCCCGCGCCTCCAGAGCCGACCGCGTGACGTTGTACACTTCGTAGCTGGACACCGTCAGCACGCCCAACACGGTGCCCATGAGCACGGCGTTGACGACATAGTAGACGTAGTCGTTCCGTGCGGACGGATGCAGGAAGATTCGCTTCGGAAAGCACCAACGCCACCAAGCTCCGACATCGAGCCGGGCGCCGCCCTGCAATCGCCACGCGAAAACCGCACATGGAACGAGCGACGTCAGGAGAAAGACCCAAAAGACCCGACTTCTCGGCGTCACGAAAGCGACGAACGCCTGCGCGGCTTCGTGTACGACCAGAGACAGGGCGACGGCGAGTTGATACAGGGGCTCCAAGGTGGTGGATCGCGTCGAGGCGCGATCGGGTCAGAGTATCACGCGGCTGCGTAGCACGCGCGTCTATCCGAGCGCGTCTATCGCGCCGATCAGCTCGTCAATCGATGCGCGCATCCGGTAGGTGTCGGGCCGGTACACCCAACGGATCACTCCCTTCTCGTCCAGAAGATAGTTGGTGGCCAAAAACAGATCGCGACTCGGGTTGATGCGACCGACTTCTCCGGCGATGAGATTCGGGGGCATCCCGCCGTCGTGACGTATGCCGAGCGGATCCATGAGCGTACCGTCTGGGTCCGAGAGGATCTTCATGGGAAGGTCGAGCCGCTTCTGCAGGGCGTCGCTGATCTCCGGCGGATCGACGCTCACTGCCACGACGTCCACGCCGCGTTCCACGATCTCTCGGTACCGTTTGCGGAGCTCGCCGAGCTCCGTAGTACAGAAGGGTCACCAGCTTCCCCGGTAGAAAATGTAGAGCCGCCGCGTGGGTTTCGCGGCCGCTGAATCGTAGAGCGAGCCGTCGGAGGCCGGAAGCACGAAAGAAGGAAAGCGATCCCCCACCCGCGGGCGATCTTCACGTTCCGCGTACATCGAGAAAGAGAAATAGAACCAGTAAAGGAAGGCGAGGAGCCCGATGCTCGCGAGCGCGGCGGCGATCGCCGTAGCGGAGGGAGCAACGAAAGCGCGCATCACCGAGTAGATCCCGCCGGCAAGCGAAATCGCGATGGCTCCGTACGGCACTCTTTCGAAGCGACCGAGCCAGAAGTTAGCGCCGAAATACAGGCCGAGCCCCGAGACGACGACAAGGGGGCCGATGAAGCCACTCATGCTGCGAGCGATAACGGACGGTGCGCCGCTAATCAAACAGCCCCAACTGTATAGGGTCGTCGAATCGCAATTTTCTCCAAGTAGAACCGGGTGGTGTGGTGGTAGCGTCGCGGTACTGCAACGAAGGAGAAACTCACGATGGCTTCGATACGCAAGGAAATCACCGTCGACCGCAATGCCGCCCACTGCTGGGAGGCACTCCGTGACGTAGGCGCGCTCCATACTCGCCTGGTTCCGGGCTTCGTCACCGACACCAAGCTCGAGCCGGGCGCGCGCATCGTAACCTTCGGCAACGGCATGGTGGCGAAAGAGCTGATCGTAGACGTATGCGACGACGAGCTACGCGTAGCGTGGTCGGTCGTCGGTGCGCCGTTCCAGCACCACAATGCATCCGTCCAGGTCTTCGACGAAGGGCGCGATCGCGCGCTCCTGGTCTGGATCGCTGACCTCCTGCCCAACGAGCTCGCCGTCACGATCCGGGGGATGATCGAGCAGGCCATGGGCGTGATGAAAGCGACTTTGGAGCGACGATGAGCGCGTCGTCGGCAACGAGTCGCGCAAAGACTCGCTCGGCGAAGAGCGAATGCAACACGTTCTCGCCATCCGAAGCGTCGAAATGGATTTGGAGGAAGTTGGGCTCGTCGCGATCGTGCGCGGCAGTGTGCGTTGCGGAACCGATGGCGCAACCGGGGGATTCATCGCAACGCCGGGCTTCGTCCTCGGAGCGGATTCCGCCTTGGGCGGAATCCCGTACTGTTACGATGCCGTCGCCGAAACGCCGGTGGCCGCCGTGAGTGTGAGGGCGACGGCACTCACCGACAGGACCGAAGACTGCTTCGAGGTCGGCCGCCGTTCCACGCGAAACGAGAGCGGCGGTGTCAGCGCAGATTCGTGCCGGGGCCGTTCTGAAAGCTGACGCTGGCCCATCGACCGAGCGCAAGAGTCACGAGGAATTGCGCCGCCAGCAACGTCCGCAGGCCGGCGAGCGGATGCGCGTAGCGCATGTCCACATGTGTGACCCAGTAGACGGCGGAGTAGGCGACGATGATCACGAGCAGCAACGGAATCGCCGGATGACGAAACCACCACAAGCGGAATAGCTCGAGCAAAGCGAGGAAGCCGATGATGCTGTACCACGCCGACCTCATCATTCGCGCGTTCGGCGCCTGCGTTCGCTCCCACATCGCCGGCGACGGCAACCACGTCTGGCGCGCTCGGTGAAGACTCAAGCCCGCGAACTCGAGCGGATTGTCTCGAATCCAAGTCTTCGCCGCCGCCAGCTTGGATCGCATGTAAGCGGGCTCGCCCATCCGTATGAGGACCTCTCGCTCGGCCGAGTCGGTGAAAGGATGCATCGTTTCGAAACTCGGCGCGTACGTGCGTCCGTCGGCGTGCGCGTGGTTTCCGAGGTGTAGCTCCAGGCCAAAATTGCTCCGGAGCGGAATGAACTCGCCGAACAGGAGGTAGTTCCGGTAGATCCAGGGAAGAAGCGCGACCACCACCGTCATCGCGACGAGTGCACCCGTCCTGACGACATGCCCGCGAGTGTCCCGAGACGTTACGAGATCCAGCCCCAAGAGCGCGAGGGCCGCGAGAAGAACCGGCGGGCTGAGCAGCGCTGCGACACCGCAAACGGCGCAAAACTTGACGATCGCGGTGCCGTCCTGCCAGCGAGCGGCGCGGCCATCGAGAAAGAGGAGGATCACCGCCATTAGTGCGAGCGACACGAGCGCAGTCTCGTGCCCCGGCCCTGAGTCGAGCCATAGCCCGAACGGGGTCACCGCGAGCACCATTCCGGCGATGACCGCGGCAGCTTCGGAGAGCCGGAGTTTTTTCGCCAAAGTAGGCAGTAGCGCAATCGTCAACGACGCTGCCGCCGTCCACACCATGGCTGCCGCGTACCAACTCGCCTGCGTCCGCGGAACGAACAGCCATTCCAACGCTGCGCGCAGAAGCACCGGCAACGGCATCAAGTGAGCGGAGGGACCGGAAAACGGTCCGAGCACGTTCTTGATTTCGCCGTGCACCGCCAGCGTTCCACCCGCCCGGTCCAGCTCGAAAGGCGTGCGACCGTCGCCGGTAGCGACGTAGATGGCGCGCAAGGCGAATGCGGTCGCGAAGAGAACCAAGCCGGTCGCTCTGCCGGCCCGGAGTCTATCGAACATCGTCACGACGAGACTTCGTCGAGGGTAGCTCCAGGGACCCTCGTGTCGTGCAGGTTATGCCGCGCAACGAGGCCAGAAGCCATCGCGCCTTACGTGCCGAACGGAAATCCGCGCGACGCGATCGTAGGCCCCCCTCATTTGGGTCCCTCGGCTTCGAAGTCCCGTATCGGCATGGCGTGCTCGGTTACGGTCGGGTGGCCACGATGATGGACGATCCCATCTCCGTCCTCCCCTCGGCCGTGCGACTCGAAGCCTCGTCGTCATGCCAGCTTCGTTGCCCGAAGTGCCCTACCACCCAGGGCCGTGTTCACGAAGGCGCCGTCGCTCCGGACTGTCGAGCTGTCGAATTAGGGCGAGGTGTTTCTGCACCCGGATTTGCCGCTCCTCCTCGCCGCGGCTCACGAGCGAGGCATCACCGTCTCGATCGACGGCGCGACGCAAGCCGTCTACGAAACCTATCGTGTGCACGGCAACGTGGAGCGAGTGCTCGCGAACGTTCGTACGATCAACGAGCTGAAACGCCGATACGGGTGCGACAAGCCGCGCCTCACGTGGCAGTTCGTGATCTTCGGGCACAACGAGCACGAGATTGCGGAGGCTCGACGAGCGCCGCACATCGAGTGACGACGAATACCTTCCCGCTTGCTTTCAACTGTGGGACGAGCCGCAGGTGAATTGGGACGGCAAGATTCTCGGCTGCTGCGTCAGCTACTGGGGCGAGCTCGGCGGCAACGCCTTCACGGAGCCTGCTTCGATCTGGGCCAACGGCGGGGTGTTCACGCGCATGCGAGAGAGCGGAGCTTGGATCGACCCTCGGCACGCGGAGGTCCGCCGGGCGGCACGCGAAGGAGACGTCAAAGCATTGACGCGCGCACTCCACGATCGGCTTCGTGCCGGCAAGTGAGCGGCGCTCGAGCCCAAGGGCGCAATCCGTGATGGCACCGAGGATTTCGCGGACCCCTAGGCCGACAGCTCGATCGGGGTCGCGCTCGACCTCAGACTCGAATCCTCGAGCCGATCGCTCAGCATGCGGGTCAGATTGAGGAAGACCGTCGCCGCGATTCGCGGATAGCGACGCTGGAGGGTGCGCAGGAAGCGATCGTCCACGACCAGCAATTCGGTGTCGTCGGCTGCGATGGCGTCCGCAGTCCGCGTCTGGCCGCGAACCAGACCCATCTCGCCGATCACGCCTCCCCTCTCGACCTCCCTCAGCACGGTTGTCCGTGCTTCGATGCGCTGCTCGATGCGAGCACGCCCATGCACGACGACATACATTTCGTGGCCTGGAGCTCCTTGGCGGACGATCGATTCGTCGCGTCGAACGTTTCGCATCACGCCCATCAAGACCGCGATCTTCGCCTGCGACGGCGTCAGCCCGTGAAAGAGGGGAATCTCTTCCTGGGGCGCGCCTCCGAGCTTCAAGCTCAGAACATCCCATACCGTTACGAAGCGGGCCGTCACCAAGATCGCCGGCAACACGATCAGGTCGACGAGGAGAGACACCACGATGTTGATTGCGGTAAACAACCCGAACTGCTGAAGCGGTACGAAATTCGATCCGAGAAGCACCAGCACTCCGACGACCAGCGCCGCCGTGTTGTAAACCACCGGCGGACCGATGCTGCGCAGCGCGGCCAGCACGGCTGCCGGAGGGTCGGCGCTCTTCCGGACGTGGTGGTTGAATTCCGCCAGCAGATGCACCGCTTCGTCCACACCGGTACCGAGCGCGATCGCGGCGATCATCGCCGTCGCCATGCCGAGCGGGATCTCCGACCAGCCGAGAATGCCGAAGAACATGACGATGGGAATCAAGTTCGGAGCCATCGCGACGAGCCCGAACCGCGGCGACAAAAACTGCAGCGAGAGCGTGACGAACACGACGAAGAGCGCCGTCAGCAAGCTTCCGACTTGCCCTTCCGCCAGATCATCCGCCGTCCGGTCGAGCAGCACTCGGGTCCCGGTGGCTTGCACGTTGAAGTCGTCCGGGAACGCGTCCGAAGCGAACCGCTCGATCTTGTCTACGGTCGCATTCATCGCGGCCGACACGTGGATGTTCGAGCGAACGAGGATCACTCCGCGAGCAGAGTCGCCGCTCAAGACGTCGTCGACCGCTTCGGGATCGAGAAGCAGCATGTACTGCGCCACGGCTGCATCGGTGTCGGGAAGGCTGTGGTAGGCAGGATCGTTGTCGTGAAACGATCGATGGAACAGCTTCACGTAGTCGACGATGGAGGTGGAGCTCGCGACCCCCGGCAGCCGATTGATGAAATCCTGCAGTGCGGCGATTCGGTACATCGTATCGAGCCGCGTGATGCTGTCGGGCTCCGGACCATCAATCGCGACGAAGAACGCCGCGTCTCCCATCCCGAGACGCTCGTTGACCGTTTCGACCGCTACACGTACCGGATCGTTTTTCTGGAAGTAGCTCAGGTACGTCGTTTCGACCCGAACTCGCGTCGCACCCCATGCGAAGAGAACAAACAGCGAACAAGCCACCGCGATCACCGCTCGAGGGCGTGCCATCGCGAAGCGCCCCACGCTTTCGAGAGCGCGGTCTAGCCACGTGCGCTCGTCAGCGGCGCTCTTTCGCCTGGATTTCTCCGGCGGGAGTAGACTCAGAAGCGCGACCGTAAATGTGAGCGAGAGCGCGAACAGCACGCTGATACCGAAGACCGAGAATAGACCGAGATCACGAATGGCGCGGATGCGATACGCGAGGAGAGACGCGAACCCGAGAACCGTCGTCAGCGCGGTGACGAACACGGGGGTCCCCAGGTGCGAGACCGTGCGTCGGGCGGCCTCGACGCTCGTGCTCCCGTCATCCGTCTCCTCCCGATGGCGCGCAACGATGTGGGTGGCGTAGGCATTGCCGACGGCGAGGAGGAAAGTGGGCAACACGAGCGTGACGATGTTGATCGGTACGTCGAGAAATCCCATGAGCCCGGCAGTCCATACCGTGCCGGCGCCGGTAGTCAGTGCGGGCACCAACGTCCCTCGCCAGCTCCGGAACGCCAGCAACAAGACAACGGATACCGCCAAGAACGAGATCGGGCCTAGCACTAGGATGTCTTTCTGAATGAGGTGTGCCGCCTCCACCTTGATCCGTGGGACCCCGCTGAAATGGAGCTGCTCGGGCCCTTCGAGCTCGCCAAGCGCCTCTTCGATGCGCTCGTGGACACCGCTCGCGACGAGCTCGGCTTCGCTCATCTGCTCGTAGGTTATGAAGATCGCCGCCGAGCGTCCGTCTTCCGACACGAGCGTCCCGTTGAGTAGGGGGTTCTCGCGTACGGTGCGACGGAGATCGTCGACTGCAGCGGGGTCAGTCGGTGCCGACTCCATCACCGGCGATCGGTCGATGTCGCCGTCCGGCCCTGCGGTGAGGTTTCGAACCGTCGAGAGACTCTCGACGTTCTCGACTCCTTCGATGCGGAGCAGGCGATCGGTGACGGCTTCGATCTTCGCGAGAGCGTCGACGGTGAACACATCGCTCGCGACGACCGCCACGATGTCCATCTCGTCGCTGCCGAAGGTCGAACGAACGTCCTCGTAGTAGCGGTAGGCCGCACTGTCGGTGTCGACCAGAGTGCCGGCCGAGCTGTCGATCCGTGCGTTGAGCGCTCCGAGGGCGAAGACAACTGTGACGATCGCCACCACGGTGACGATCGATCGCGGGTAGCCGACGACGAAACGGGCAAAGCGATCGAGCATGCGAGGAAACCTTAGCAAGGCGGCTCTGCAAGACGTAACGCACGACATCGCTGTAGCGTGACGACGATCTCGATGGCGTTAGACCGCGACGCAGTCTAAGGAACGCTCCGTTGAGGGGATCGCGTGCTGCGGGACGAGCTGTTTGCAATTCGTCGCGAAGGCGGGCCGTTGGCTTCGCTGAGCGAATCCGACGTTTCAACGCTATCAGGCGAATTCGTAGCCGCGACCGTGCCGGCTGGGGCTTCTCTCGTTCAACGCGGCGAGTCGAGCCATGAGGCCTACGTAGTTCTCCGCGGCCGATTGGCTCTCCGAACCGACGATGACCCCGGCGGAGAAGCCGAGCTTCGAGAGCTTTGCCGTGGCGAATTGCTCCCGCCCACCGCGATTCCGAGCGGTGGGCGGCACGCTGCGTCCGTCTGCGCTCTCGAAAACTGCGAGTTGGCCGTTCTGTCGCGTGCGCGTTTCGATGATCTTCTGGCTCGCGACTCCGAATCCTGGCGCCGCATCTCCACCGTCTTGCTCGCGTGGATGCGGCGTTCGCAGCTCACGACACATCTCAACTCGTTGTTTGGCACGTTTCGGCGCGCCGATGCGGAGAGTCTGCGCGATCTCGAAGCCGACGTGGAGATGCGGACGCTCGCAGGCGGGGAGACGCTGTTCAACCAGGGAGAGCTCGGCGACGCGGCGTACGTGGTGCTGAGCGGCCGGCTCCGCGTGGTGGCCGAGCGACCGGGACAACCCGAGCGCGTACTCGCCGAAATCGGGCGTGGTGAAACCGTCGGCGAGCTCTCGCTGCTCACCGACGAGAATCGGTCCGCTACGGTGTTCGCGGTACGCGACAGCGATCTCGCGCGAATCTCGCGTGAAGGCTTTCTTCGATTGATAGAGCGACGACCGCAGTCGTTGCGCCCGCTCGCGCGGGTCATCGCGGATCGACAACGCAGGCGGAACACCGAGCGTCGATTCGGACAACGCGCCGGAGGCTGTACCACGCTCGTTCCTTCCGGCCCGTCCGTGCGACTCGATGATTTCGCTCGCGATCTGGTGGCGACTCTCTCGCAGCACGGACCGGCCGTCCTTCTCAGCAGCGCCGATGTAGATCGCGCGTTCGGCGTTCCCGGAATATCGCAGTCGACAGACGGCTCTTCATCGGACGCGCGGCTGAAGCTCTGGCTTCATGAGCGCGAAGAGAGCCATCGCTTCGTCGTCTACCAAGCGGATACGAGCGGCACGCCGTGGACCGAGCGCTGCGCGCGGCAAGCAGACTGCGTGCTCACCGTCGCCGACGCGACGGCGAATCCGGAACCGAGCGACGGCGAGCGGCGTCTTTCCGACCGCTGGACGACGGCTCGTGCGCCGCAACGCCGCCTCTTGCTCTTGCACCCTCCGGAGCTCGACCGACCGCGAGGCACGTCTCGCTGGCTGCGCGATCGCGACGTGGACGCCGTCTACCACCTGCGAAGGGGCAATCCCTCCGACATCGCGCGGCTGGCGCGCATCGTGGCGGGGAGCGCCGTCGGCTTGGTGCTCGGTGGCGGCGGCGGTCGTGGGTTCGCGCATCTCGGCGTCATCCGCGCCCTCGAAGAGCTCGGCATTGCAGTCGACATGGTCGGCGGGGCCAGTATCGGCGCGGCCGTCTCGCTACCCTGCGCCATGGGCCGCACGGCAGCCGAGGGCCTCGACATGGCGGAGCAAACCTTCCGTTCGTTGCTGGACTACACGTTGCCGATCGCTTCCTTGCTCGCGGGGCATCGCATCACCCGTGCGATCGAGCGCAACTGCCGAGACTGGGACATCGAGGACTTGTGGCTGCCATACTATTGCGTTTCCACCGACATCACGACGGGTCGTGTCGTGAGTCACAGGCGCGGAAGCCTGCTCCGCGCCGTTCGGGCGAGCGTTGCAATCCCGGGTGTCCTGCCTCCGGTGCCCGACGGCGAGTCGTTGCTCGTCGACGGGGGTGTGCTGAACAATCTGCCGATCGACTCGATGCGAGAAATGAATCCTACCGGCATCGTGATCGCGGTCGACGTGATGAGCCCTAGAGGACCGCGCGCACGAGAGGACTACGGCCTCTCCATCTCCGGCTGGCGTTTGATGGTGTCACGCCTCAACCCTTTCACGAGAACGACGGCCGTTCCCGGTCTCATCACGACGATCATGCGCTCCATGTTCGTCGGCTCCGACGGCACCCGCGAGCGCATGCTCCAAGACGGGCTCGCCGACCTCTATCTCAGCATTCGCGCCCCGGGTGTCGGGCTTCTGCAGTTCGACAGCATCTCGAAGACCGCGCAGCTCGGCTACGAGGGCTCGATCGAGCCTCTGAGCGCGTGGGCGGCTCAGCAGGGATGGACGAAGGGGCTCGAGCGCAACCGATTGGATCGGAGCGCCGCTCACGGCAGCTAGGCGAGCTCGCAGCCCCCGAACGAGCACACTGAGAAACGCGGGGATTGACCCCTTGCTGGCCGGGGTGGTAGGAGCCTCGTATCGGACCGCGAGCGGGGGCTCCATCGTGAAATTCCATTCTCTTCAACGCGTCATTGCCATCTTTCTGTTCTGCGTTCTGCCGCTGGACGCACACGCGCTTCGAATCACCGAGTTTCTTGCTAGCAACGTCGCGGTGGTCGCCGACGAGGACGGCCAGTTTTCCGACTGGCTGGAGGTCTACAACGAGACCGGCGGGACGGTATCTCTCGCGGGATGGCACCTGACCGACGACGCCGCCGCGTTGACCAAGTGGCAATTCCCCGCCGTCGCGCTGCCGGCCGGCGGGTACTTGCTCGTCTGGGCGTCCGACAAGAACCGCGCCGTCGCCGGATTGCCTCTACACACCAACTTCAAGCTCTCGGCAGGAGGCGAGTACCTCGCTCTCGTTCGGCCCGACGGCACGACGGTCGAGCACGCGTATGCGCCGCAGTTTCCAGCGCAGCTCGCCGACGTGAGCTATGGGTTGGACGGTGCGCTCTCCGTCGAGCGTTGCTTCACGAACCCGACGCCGGGCGCAGCCAACGACGAAAGCACGAGCTGCGGCGTCGTCGAGGCCGTATCGTTCTCATCCGAGCGCGGCTTCTATTTCGCGACTTTCAACTTGGCTCTTGCGACGTCGACGCCTGGCGCGACGATTCGCTACACCACGGACGGTAGCTCGCCGAGCGCGTCGACGGGCACGATCTACTCGGCACCGATCCCGATCACGACCACGACGCCCGTGCGCGCGATCGCGACCAAGACCGGCTTGATCGCGACACCGGTCGCCACGCACACCTATTTCTTTCTCGAGGACGTGCTCCAGCAATCCGTGGCAACACTGCCGCCCGGATACCCCGACAAGTGGTCCGGCGGCGTGAGCTCCGACTACGACATGGACCCGGAGGTCGTAAACCACCCCGAGTACGCGCCCGAGATTCTGTCCGATCTGCAATCGATACCGACGATGTCCATCGTAACGAGCAAAGACGACCTGTTCGGAGCGACGACGGGAATCTACACGCACCCGAGCCGTCGCGGTGACGACTACGAGCGGGCCGTGTCGATGGAGCTGATCTTCGGCAACGCTTCCGCGGACAACACGCAGGTGGGGGGTGGGCTGCGCATTCAAGGCGACTACAGCCGCTCGGCGAACAACAAGAAGCATTCGTTTCGACTCTCCTTCAAAGATCAGTTTGGGCCGGATATTTGGGAGTATCCGTTTTTCCCCGATTCAGAGGTCGACCGCATCGACCAGCTCGTGCTCACCGGCGGCCACGGAAACGCGTGGCATAACGGCTTCTCCACCGCCGACTACATTCGAGACACGTGGTGCAAAGACACGCAGCTCGACATGGGCGATCTCGCGCCACACAGCCGCTACGTCCATCTGTATCTGAATGGAATCTACTGGGGCATGTATCGCGTCACGGAGCGTCCGAACAGTGGTTTCCTCGCCGCCCACCTCGGCGGTACGAAAGACGACTACGACGTCATCAAAGCGCACGAGTTGGTCGACGGCGACAAAATCGCATGGGACACGATGCAGGTTCTCGCCGACGCAGGCCTCGCCTCGCCCGCCGCGTACCAGGCTCTGCTGCAATACCTCGACGTTGATCACTTGATCGACTACTTCCTCGTCAACCTCTACGCGAACAACACCGACTGGGATTCCAAAAATTGGTACGCAGGGCGTCGCCGCGAGCCGGGAGCCGGTTACATGTTCTTCTCGTGGGACGGCGAGCAAACCATGCTCAGCCCGAACGGAAGCCGCGCCACGATCAACAACTTCGACGCGCCGTCCAGTGTCTTCACCAATCTTCGGAAGGAGAGCCCGGAGTTTCAGCGCCGAATGGGCGACCGCGTTCACAAGCACCTCTTCAATGACGGTGCCCTCACCCCGGCCCGCGCGAAGCAGCGATGGCTCGAGCGTGGCGAAGAGATCCAGGGCGCGCTCGTGGCCGAATCCGCTCGCTGGGGCGACAAAGGACGGGAGCAGCCTTTCACCCGCAACGTGGAGTGGGTCGCGGAGAAGCACCGGCTGCTGCTCACGTACTTCTCGCGCCGCGCCAAGCTCTTTGTCGAGCAACTCCGTGATCTCGGGCTCTACCCGGAGGTGGAGGCACCCGTCTTCAGCCAACACGGCGGCGATTTCGACCCCGCGCTGTCGCTGGCCATGTCGGCCAACGACGGAACCGTTTACTACACGACGGACGGTAGCGACCCGCGTGCGGCGGACGGTTCCGTGGCGCCGACGTCACAGAGCTACGTCGCGCCCGCCAACCTCACGCAGCGGACGACGGTACGCGCGCGGACCCTGCTCGGCAGCGATTGGAGCGCGCTCAACGAAGCGGACTTCGCGCGTGACGTGTCGGTTCGCGTGAGCGAGCTGATGTTCAACCCTCAGGCAGCCGGCGAGATCGAGTTCATCGAGCTCGTGAACGTCGGATCCTCGCCGGTTTCGCTTACGAGCCTCACCTTCACGCAAGGCATCGCGTTTAATTTCGCGGGTGGCACGCTCGCACCGGGCGCTCGTACGATCGTCGCGGAAGACCAGGCGGCTTTCGAAGCGTACTACGGCACGGGCTTCCCAATCGCAGGCTCCTACTCCGGCCGTCTCGCGAATGACGGCGAGCGCGTAGTCCTCACCGGCGCTGATGGCAGCGTCGTACAAGATTTCGAGTTCAACGACTCCTGGTACCCGGCGAGTGACGGGGGCGGCCATTCGCTCGTCGTTCGCGACACGAGCGCGCCAAAAGAGCTCTGGAGCACGCCCGACGCGTGGCGATCGAGCGCATTCGCCGACGGCTCGCCGGGAAACGCGGAGCTGGCGCTCTGCGCGAACGGCCTCGACGACGACGGAGACGGAACAGTGGATTTCCCGGGCGATCTCGGCTGCGCGAGCGGCGGACAAGATACGGAAGACCCCGCCTGCAATGACGGTTTGGACGACGACGGAGACGGCGCGGTCGACACCACCGACGCCGATTGCCTCTCCGCGTCCGACCCGCTCGAAAGCCCGGAGCCCATCAACTCGTTCCAATGCTATCGGTCACGGCAAGCGTCCGGCACGAGCACGCCTGAGACCGTCACTCTCGACGACTCCATCGAAGGAACCGGAATCTACTCGCTTCGCAGTCTGCAGTCGGTCTGCCTAGCGGCCGATCTCGACGGCGTGAAAATCGTCGATCCCGATCTCCATCTCGCCGCCTACGAGATTCGAGCTGCCGCAGGCGCAGCGACACCGTTCGGACTCACCGGCGTGCGCGTGGAGACCGTCTTCGGCCCGGTGATAGTGGACACGCGGACGCCGGACCGATTGCTCGTTCCCTCGTCGATGGACCTCAACGCTCCGACAACAGCGCCGAACGACGCGGCCCACGTACTCGATAGCTACAAATGCTACCGCCTATCGCTGACGAGAGGCGCTCCCGCTTACTTCCCGGCCAATGCGCAGGTACACGTGGACGACCTGCTCGGTAGTCACGATCTTCGACTCAAGAAACCTTATCGACTCTGTGTGCCGACGGATCTCGGGAGCGGTGTCAAGTATCCGGAGCGCTCCTTGCTCTGCTATCCGACTCGCGGCGGAGACTACAACCCGCGCCACGAGCCCGTCTTCGGCCTGCATACGGCGACGACTTTCGGACAAGCGGTTCACGATACGCAGCGCGAAGACGATCACTGCGTACCGGCATCGGCCGACTTTCCATAAGGTCGCGTCGACGCACCGGTTGCGGCGCGCGTAGATCGCAGACAGACTCGAACGCGGTGAGAGCTCGCGGTCCCAAGCGGGGGACCGGCGTCGAGACCATGCGCGAACAACGGGTGTTTTGGCTTTCGGCGCTGCTTTTGCCGCTCCCTCTGGCTGCATACAATCCCGATTTCGCGCGCACGCTCGGGCAGTGGGCCGAGCTCTTCGCGATCTCGATCGTCACTCTCCTCGCGTTCACGACGATCGCATCGTTGACGGCGCGACTCTTTCCCGGCTCGCGGAATCGAGGAGCATTCGGCGGAGCCTGGGTTTGGTTGCTCGCGGCGCTCGCTCTCGTCGGTTGGGTCGTCGGCGGCTTCACGCTCGGCATCGGAAGCGTAGCAATCTCCGCGGTAGCGGCCGTTTTCGCGCTTGTTCGAGGCGCGTCACCGGCACCGTCGTTCCTAGCCGTAGCTTCGCTCGCCGTCGCCGCGCAATCGATCCTCGGCTACGTCGCCACTCACCGGCAGGCACCTGAACGACAGGTCGTGATGATCGGCCTCGACGGCACGACCTGGAAGCTCGTCGATCAGTTTCGGTCGAGCGGGCAGCTACCGAACTTCGATCGCCTCATTCGAAACGGTGCGAGCGCCGAGCTCGATACGCTCGATCCCATCCTGTCGCCGCCGATATGGACGAGCATCGCCAGTGGCGTGAGCCCGACTCGACACGGAGTGCGCGACTTTTGGGCTTCCTCGCACGACGTCAAGGTGAAGCGTATCTGGGACATCACCGACGAAGCCGGCTTGCTCACCGGCGTCTACGGCTACCTGACGACATGGCCGGTGACGCCGATTTCCGGCTTCCTCGTACCCGGCTGGACGGCTCAGGGAAACGAAACTTGGCCGCCCGAGCTGTCGTTCGTAAAGCGTCTCGAGCGAAGCGAGAAGGCCGGTGAACAGCGCGGGACGATCGAGTCCATCGGCATCGGTCTATCGGCGCTGCGTTACGGCATCACGCTCGAGACCCTGAACGAAGTCGTCGCCTCCGTATGGAGACGGCGAACGGAAGCGCGCGACGAAGAACGAATCGCGGCGGAAAACCGGCAAATCAAGCTTTCCTTCAACACCGACGTCTACTGCCATCTCCTTCGCTCGCTTCAACCGAACTTCAGCATCTTCTACGACAGTGCGCTCGACGCGACCGAGCACTTGTTCTTCAAGTATTTCGAGCCGGCAGGCTTCCCCTCGCTCACCCAAGAGAGAATCGGCGTGCTCGGTGACGTCATTCCGACGATCTACCGCCGTGCGGACAAAACGCTCGGTCGTATCCTCGAAAACGCGCACGCGAACGCCAACGTCGTCATCGTTTCCGATCATGGTCAGGAGGTAGACGCGAAGGGCGAAGGAAGTTGGTACTCGATTCGATCCGGGCAATTTCTGACGGAGCTCGGCTTGAGTGACACGCTTCGCGCGACCAACATCGGCGCGTACGTCTATCTCCGGGCGGCCGATGCCGACGCGCCCGATCCAGTGAAGCTCGAGGCGGCGTGGAAGGCGATACGTGATCTCGTGACCCCATCCGGCGAGCCGCTCGTGGACCTGCGAGTGAAGACACCCACCGAAGCACGGATCCTCGTGTCCGATGACTTCGACCTCGACAAGACACCGGAACTGGAGTTTCGCGGCCGGCGAATCCAATCCGCGTCGTTGCTGGGAAAATCGGGAACGATCTCGGGCATCCACACCGACACAGCGTTCTTCCTGATGCACGGGCCGGATATCGGTAGCGGGTCTCGCTTGCCGCGCGGAAGCATCCTCGACGTGACACCCACCGTCCTCGCTCTTCTCGGATTGCCCGTTGCGCGCGACATGGAAGGCAAAGTGATGGACTCCGGTTTTCGTTCGGACTTCATCTCGGAGAATCCCGTCGCGTGGATCGACTCACATGGCGCGCCGAAAAGCGTCGGCGGCGGGGCCACGACAGCGCTGGACGAAAAGCTCGTCGACAGCCTGAAGACTCTCGGCTACGTCCAGTAGCTGCGACGCCGCTCCGATCGGTTGCGCGGTCTCGCTAGCGATCCACAAGCGGCGGGTCGATACGGTAGAGCCGCGTGTCCGAGAATTCCCGCACCAGCTCGAGGTCTGATTCGACCAACGTTGGGAGCTCGTCGGCGATGAGACTCTCGTTCAGCTCGGTGATCGGTCGATCGGCGAGCACCATCGTGTACGGACGGCCACCCGGCTCGGTGGAGGTCATCTCGTCGGGGAGCCCCACGGCACGAGCGTAGTAGGCCAGAATCGGTCGGGCCGGCAGTGCAGTGAGAATGCGTTCATTTCGCGAAAGGTGAAGCTTCGCGAACTGCGCAGCAGCAGGAGCGTCGGCACAGCGGCCGGAATCGGAAAAGCTTCCCGGCGAGCCCGTCGACAAGAGATTGACGACCCACGGACCGCCCACGAGTGCTACGAAGAGACCGCTGGCTGCCGCGGCCGCTGCCTCGCTCGACAAGCGGTCAGTGATGACTCGGCGTCCGAGCTCGACCACGCCTATCGCTGAAGCTCCGAGCAGGAGCGGAAGGAGAAAAGTCCAGACACGCCCGAACGGCGCCGCGCGTTGTGCGACGAGGACGAACCCGCACCAGAGCAAGGTCGCGAGCAGGATGGGGACTCGCTGGCGGCTGACCGCACGATGCCAGACCACTGAGAGCAGCAGCCCTGGGATGAGCAATGCCAAGGCGAGTATCGGTGCCGACAGAATCGCGCCGCTCGCCACGTCAGCGGTCCGCCTGGCGAGTTGCTCGAGCAGCAGCGGCATGGCCGTCGGAACGACGAACTCGTTCGCTGCCACGGACGCCGGTCCGGATACCACGAGGACCGGTGTGTAGAGGATCGTAGCAAGCACGATGGTCGCACCGCCGAGGGCTAGGAGCTGACGTGCCCGCATGACGATAATCGGTTTGGAACGCGTCGAGAGCGCGTCGAGCGCGAACCACGTCAGGCAAATTCCGAAAGGGTAGAGCATGGTCGGGATGGCGAAGAATCCGAGCGCGCTCAGCGCGGCCGCGAGGGTCCACGCCGCGAGGTTGGATTCTCTTTGCAGCCAAGCCATCAGCGACACGAGCAGCATGAACACGAGTGCCACGAAGGTGTAACCCCGAGCGTTGGCCGAGTAATGGATCAAATACGGTGAACAAGTCACGAGCGTCGCCGCGAGCAGCGCCGCGTGCTTGTTCGCGAGGCTTCGTACGGCGCCGTAGGTGGCCGGGACGAGCAGCGTTCCGAAGACCAGGGCGGGCAAACGAATCGACTCGGGGGAATCTCCGAAGAGCGCGATGCAGACGTGAACACACAGGGTGTTGAACAGATGGTTGTTGGGCGCCATGTAGTCGGATAGCCCATACGCGAGCGGTCGCGCGGCGAACTGAAGCGCAGTCATCGATTCGTCCGCGCGCATGTCCTGACCGAGAAATCGCACTCGCAACGCGAGCGCGACGAGGGAGATGAGAGAGAGGGCGAGAGCGTGGGGACGCTCGGCGGTGGCAAACGTACCAAGCGCTCTCATCCATCTGGAGAGCAGCTGGCTTGCAGCCGTGCCGAGAGCAACGATCCAGCCGCAAATCTCACGAAACCACGCGCCGAGCGCGAGACCGGCCCCGAGGTACGTGAGGCCCAATGCGCGCGAGCGGTCGAGCATTCCCTTCACGCGCTCGAGCGGAAACTGTCGCGCGTTGCCATCGGGCGACGAGCCGTCGACCCACCGCTTCACGTCCTCCGGCGGAACGAATGAGAAGGCCAGCAGCGCCGTCGCAATCGATAGGACGGCCACGACGCACAAAGCCGCGAAGACGACGCTCGCACGTGATCGTTGACGGGTTGTGATCGATTCCAAGTGGATGGGGCCGCGCAGCCGCAATCTAGGTCGTCACTTGCGTCAGGACAACGGAGCCCCGATCGGGGGTGCGTCTGGTCTGCCGAGCGAACGCGAGGTCACCGCGACAGCGGGTTGATCCACTCGTTGTGGAAAAACGGGTCATAGCTCGGCGGATTCGCACAGAAGCCGCGCAGATCCACCAGCTCGCGCATCGTCGCTTCGGTGGCGCGGCGAGCGCGCATGCGGATGTCGAGATCCACGAATTCAATCTCGCCGCGTGCGCGTCGGCGGCAGAGATCGAGCCCGGCGGCACGTATGACGATGGGGTCACAGCGGGTGCGGGGCTCACCGAAACGGACCAAGTTCTCGCGGCGTATGCTCCCGTCGCGAAGATGAAGCTGGGCGTGTGCTTCACACTCGACACGCGCATCGAACATGTTGAGCGCGTAAAGACGCCCCTCGCCGGTGAGCCGAATGTCGCCCGGATAGAGGTACGGCACGATCTGCAACGCGCTCAGGATCGCGGCGGTGGCGTACACCGGTCTGGCGGCGCGTCCGCGGAAGAGAGTTGAGAGGAGCAACGGCGCAGACGGCGAGCCCACCGGTGCCGGGATCCACCGGCAAAGGGCGAAGATCGCTAGCAGGCCGAACATCAGCACTGGGTAGAAATAGCCAACGACTCGCCACGAGAACACGTGAAACAAGATCACTTGCGCGAACGCGAGAACGAACCAACTTTGGCGGCGCGCGAGCAGACCCCACACGATCAGGAGCTCGAGCAAGACGACGTAAGTCGTCGCGATCACGACCTTCGGGCCGGTGAAAAACCATACGGGCTTGTAGAGCGCGGCACCCGAGATCCACTCCATATCGAGCTTCAACGCACCGGCCCACACATAGAACAGGACAATCAAGACGCGGACCGTGTCGCGGCGGCTCGGCATGATCAGAAAAGTCAGTGTCGTCGCGAACGCCATGTAGTGCTGATTTCGACGAAGCCGGAAGTCGAGCGCGAGGATCGAGACTTCGATCGCTACCAGCCCCGCGAGGAGCACGAGCGCGACCGGCACGGTGCGGCGCACGAGAAACAGAGCTGCCGTGACGACGCCGAGCGCGCCGTAGCCGATCGTGATGGCCCAGAGCTGGCCTGGCGAAAGCACGCGCAGCATCTCGCAGCCCGGCACGAGCGGCCAGCACACGACGTCTGCGGTCGGGGCGAGCCGGTAGAGATGGCCGTGAACGAGCCACCACGCAGCGAGCGTGTGCAGCAGTGCGAGCACGGCCCCGTAGCAGCGCAGAGCCGGATCGTCCGCCACCTCGGCGCAGTGACGGCGCAGCGCTTCGCGAACACGCGCGAATCGATGAGCACTCGGAGCGTGCATGGCGCGAGCCTATATCAGGACTCGAGCGGTGCGTCAGTAGTCCACGCGAGAAAATGCTGCGTTGCCAACTCTCTCGCTGGCGGACGACTAGACCGTCAGAACGAGACGTGGACCTCGAGCGCGAGCTCGTCGGCGTTCGAATCGGGTCGGTTGGCCGGGCCGCTCAGCTTTCGGTAGCCGACGCCCGCACGGAGATGCCGGTGGATCAGCGGATCCACACGAATCGCGATTCGCGCGCGCTCATCGCCGCGCTGCTCGTCGTTCGGGTCCGACCACTCGTAGGCGAGTTTGGTGTCCAGTCGTCGACCGAGCATCCAGCTCGCCTCCGCGCGAGCGCTCCATGCACGCTTGAAGCCGCGGCCAAGCTCCGTATCGACGAGCGCGGCGTGTCCGAGAAAAGAGAGCGGGCCGACCGAAAAGCGGCTCGAGCCCGTGTACGCGTAGAATCTCTGCTCACCGATAGTGCCCGTTCCGACCGATGCGCTCGCGATTACGTTCTCGGCCAGGCCGACCCTACCCAAACGCCGATACGCATTCGCCGTGAAGCGCGGATCGAGCTCGCCGCTACGCGATTGGCCGGCGGCAGAGACGAATCCACGCAGTCCGGTCTCGTTCCGACCCGCCTCTACCGCCATGAACGTGCGGTCGACCGATGTGCCCGAGTGCTTGTCCACCCTGCCCCATCGTCCACTCATCCAATCGCCGTCGAGCTCGGTGCTCTCCGCCGGGGCAAACCTACCGACCTTCAAGTAGCCGCCCTGTCGCGTCTCGGATCCCGCGTGCGCGGAGTCTTCCCATGCGACACAAAGAGTCGTAACGAACCCGAGCACGCAAACGACCCGGCCAAGCCCCCTCATCATCCGTCCCTTTCTCCATCGCGCACGAGCGCGTGGGTGTGGGTGAGCAACGAACGCGCCACGCCGCTCTCGCGCGGATTCCTCCACGTTTTCGGGCTCGCGTGACGTTCGACATGCAGAGCGACACGAAGTCGCTCAATCCGGTCCGGTGACGGCACGGCAAGCGCGCGACGCTCCGCTGACGTGCGGGAGAGCTTGCGGGCGCACCCTGAGGTCCGCTACCGGGATCCTCGCCCTCTGACGCCGCCGGGCTAGCGTTTCTACCGCTGCCGAGGCAATCTTCTCGGAGCGCGAAGACGAAGAATCCTCGGCGTCTCGCTAGGGAGAGAAACGCGGTAAACGCGTAAGGATGTCGATGCCGAAACCGAATTTTGCCCACGCAAAACGCCAGCGAGAGCTCGCAAAGAAACAAAAGAAAGAAGAGAAGCGGCAGCGCAAGGCCGCTGAGAACAACCCTGCAGCGGACGATGCGCCGCCGCCCGCGCCGACCGACGACGCTTCGACTAAATAGTGCGGAACCAGAGGAGGTACGATCACCATGGGCAAGAGCATGGACACGAAGAAGGACGTCAAGAAGAAGCCGGCCAAGACGCTCATGGAGAAACGGGCCGAGAAACGAGCCAAGAAGGACGCGCGCGGGAAGTAGTTGCCTCCCGTTGGGCGAGACACCGACTCGTTGAGCGTTCGCGACTCTAGAGCCTTTCGGTCTCGCCCCTCTCTCGCGATTGCGGCGTTCGCCGCTGTCGTCTTCTTCGGAGCGTTTGCGCCGCAAGCTTCCGCCGCTCCGACCATTCGATTTAAGGGAAACGGGCTCGATCGCTTCAAGTTCCACGGCAGGGTTCGACTCGTCCCGCCGTCACTCGGAGGCCCGGTCGATCCGGTGACCGCGGGGTTCGGTATCGATCTGGTCAACGAGCTCGGATTCATCTATCGAGGGTCGCTCCTAGCCGGCGACCTCCAGCCCAAACCCAACCTTCGCTTCGAGTTCAGCGACCGTGATGCGCAAACCGGAAACGGCACACGTGACGGTCTCTGTCAGGTGATCGCGCGTTTCCGTCAGTACGCCGGAGTCTGGTACTACACGGTGCGCATTCTCGCGTTCGCCGATCTCTCCACGGCGACGGAGCCGACGATGACGGTGATTTTCAACGAGGTCGACGGCATGTCCGCGATCACCGCCGAGTGGGCCGCGACGCGATTCGGTTGGCGACTCCCTCTCAACCGCTTCTAGCAGCACCGGCCGAGACGATGTCTTTCGTCCGCAGTACCACCGAACTTCTCCTCCTCTTGGTTTTTCGGCTCGCGCGAGTCGCGTTTCTCACCCAGGGCCTCGCCATCGGCGTGGCTCTCGTCGCGACGTCGGCGATTCGGCCGCAAGACGCGCCCCCTTGGTTCGAGAGCACCATTCGGTCGAGCGTGCTAGTAGGCGTGACGCTGTTCGTCACCGGTCTGCTCATGGTTTTGGCCCGACGCGTGCTGCTTCGCCGCGAGAATGACGAGACATCGTGGACCGGGGCCTGGCCCGCGTTGTTCGGCCTCTCTCTCGTCGCGCTTCCCGCTTTGGCCTACGTCGGTGCGTCGGAGCTCGGCCCGCTCTGGCGCGAGATTGCCGAGCTGCTCGAAGATGCCGGCTTCTGGCAGGAGATCCGGAAGCCGAGCCAGTTCTCGGGTGTGGTCATGATCCCGATTTTCGTCGCGCTGTTCGTTCCGAGCCTCGAAACGACCGCTGCGTTCTTCCTGATCGTAGTGCCTCCGCTCCTGCTCGTCCTGCTTCTCGCACGAAGCCGACTCTTGCCCGCGATCTTCGCGATGTTGATCGTCTGCCAGGCGGGCCTCGTAGTCGCCGGCGTGCTTGCCTCCGACGCGTTCTCGCGAGTGGCCGCCGAGGCGATCGCCGCAATGACGGCGGCCGACGACCTCGAGGTACATCAAGCCGCCGAGCTGCTTCGCGGGGCCGAGGGCATCCTTTCGAAGACGGCGAAAGCGCTCATCGCGCCTTTGGTCGGTTACATCGCGTGGCTGCCGTTTCTCTTACGGTCGCTTTCGAAAAGCACGAACACCGACGTTGCGACGACCCAAAGCCCGACCGTCGCGCACTCGCAGCCGACTCGGTCGTTCGAGCCGGTGATCGCGCACCCGCAGCCAAATCCGTCGTTCGAGCCCGTGGTCACTCGCCCGCGTCCGTCCGTTGCCGCGTCGCCTACGCCCAAACGCGCAGGTAACCGACGCGCGGGTTTCGCGCTCGTTGCGCTCGGATCCTTCATGCTCGCCTTCGGCGCGATCGAGTTGCTCCGGCCACGCGCGCACTACGTGCGCTCGGATCCCGCCCCCGGTGCAACGCTTTCCGCGTCGCCTGCAACGGCTCGCGTCACTTTCGCCGGCGCTCTCGACCCGAGCTCTTCGCTCTCCGTCACCAGGATGACGAATCGAAGCGACGGTGTTGCAGACACGACGACGGTGACGCGCTCCGGCGAGCTCGCATCGAGCGACGCCGAACGGAGAACGTTGACGGCCGCGCTCTCCGGAATTCCCGGCGGCCTCTACCACGTGGCTTGGAGCGCGGTGCCCGCCTCAGGAGGCGTCGTCGGACACGGATCGTTCTACTTCGGAGTCGGCATGACCGTACCGGACACCGTCACCAACGGTGGATTGCTCGAAGAACGCGACTCCGGCGCACGCGGGCGCCGTCACACGTTCGTCGGCGGCGTGTTGCTGCTCGTACTCGGCGCGATTCAATCTAGACGCCGGCGCGGATGAAAGACGAGCTCCGCTATCTCTACCCGTCGCTGCCCCTTCCCCGATCGCTTTCCGCGCGAGCCGCGCGTGCATTTCGCTGGCGTGCGAATCGAGTTCGGGAGCGGGTGCCCCCACTCCTGCCGATCATCCGAGAGATACGACTCGCGACGAACCGAAGATTCGCCGTGGTCGGTGCGGACCTCCTCTCCGCGTGGCTCCGCGAAGGGATCCACCCAAGGGCTTTTGTCGGCAACCTCATGTGGGAGGTGCCCGTCGAGCGCCGGCACGAGTTCGTGTCGGGGACGGAAATCGACCGATTTTTCGCCGCCACCATCGATTCAGAGGACCGGCTGCTCGTCCGCGACAAGGCTGCGTTTGCCGACCATGCGCGTCGGCGAGGGATGCCGTGGCTTCCCACGTTGGCGATCGTCAATCGCCACGAGGGCACGCCCGTCGACGCCGCTTCGATACTGGACGAGAAGCGCGATCTCGTTCTCGCGCTCGATCGTCTTGCTGACGATCACGACGTGTTCCTGAAGCCGTCTTGCGGGAAGCAAGGACGGGGCGTGTATCGCTACGCGCGTGGCGGTCGGACCCGTGACGCGGACGGCGACGAGGTCGCGCTCCACGATCTCGTGGAGCAGATCTTCGCCTACCGGCATCCAGACGGTGATTTCGGCTATGTCGTCCAGCGAGCCCTCGACCCGCATCCCGACGTGGTCGCGCTCACGGGAGTCGACGTGCTCGCGACCGTGCGCGTAGTCACGGCCGTCCGCGACGGTGCGACGCACATACTGCAGTTTCTTCTCAAGATTCCGGCACCTGGACGCGTAACCGACAATGTTCACGGCGGGCTGACCGGAACGATGGTCGCGGGCGTCGACCCGGCGAGCGGAACCCTCCTCGATCTCGTCGGCATCTTGCGTCCGGGAAATCGCTTCGTGCGCGAACGCACCGGCGTGCATCCGGTCACAGGGCGTCGAATCGGCGGCCGCGAGCTCCCGGATTGGAGGAACGTCCTCGACCTCGCTCGGCGCGCGGCGCTACTCCATCCGCGTACCGCAACGCTCGGGTGGGACGTCGGGCTCACGCCATCGGGATGGGTATTCCTCGACGTCAACGCGAAGTGGGGGCCGGCCGGCTCTCAGGTCTGCACCGGCGAAGGGATGAAGCCCGCGCTGGCGCTACTGTTTCCGGACCATTTCACTGGCCACCAGTGACCTCGAGGGTCTGGCCCGAGACGAAAGCCGCATCGTCGGACGCAAGGAAGGCGATCACTCGCGCTTGGTCCTCCGGCGTCGCCTGACGACCGAGCGGCACGGATCGATCCATCTGTCGTCTCGCCTCCGCGGTGCGCTGCGAGAGAATCTGCGTCTCGAGTCGCTCGGTCAGCGTGACGCCCGGCGCCGTCGCGTTGCACGTGATGCCGAACGGACCGAGCTCGAAAGCGAGCTTGCGCGTGAGAGCGCGAATTCCTGCCTTCGCGAGCACATAGGCCGCGTTGCTCTTTTCGGCTGCACGATCGCCGCGCGCGACGATCGACGACACGTTGACGATGCGCCCGCTCCGCTGCCGCTTCATGTGAGGGATGACAGCACGCGTACAGAGGAAGGTTCCGCGAAGATTGAAGGCTAGAAGCTCTTCCCACTCGGCGAGCGATAGGTCATCGACGCTCGCTTCGCTGCGCCCGGTGACGGTGCTGCCGCCGACCATGTTGACGAGAATGTCGATTCGTCCGAAGCCTGCGATCACCTCGCGCACGGCAGACTCGACTTGCGCCTCATCGAGAGCATCCGCCGCGAGCGTGAGACAAGTGCCTCCCGCCTCGCGGATGGAAGCCGCCACCCCCGCTAGGGGCTCGGCTGCGACGTCGAGCAGCGCGACGCGCGCGCCGTCGGTGGCCAGTAGGCGCGCAGCTGCGCGCCCGATGCCGGCACCGGCAGCGGTGATCAACGCGACACGATCGCGAAAGCGCATGGCGGATGACCATAGTCGGATTGCTCGGATGTAACCAAGAGAAACGTCGGGCACCGCGGTCGTTGCTCCGTCAAAGCCATCGGCGCTACGCTCACCCGATGCTCGACGACGAAGAGGTAGCCGTGATCGGGAACGGCTCGATGGGGATCGCGCTCGCGCACGCGGTCGCCACGGCGGGCCACCGCACAGTCGTCCGGTGTCCAGACGCCATGACTGCCGACGTCGTCGGCGACGCCGCGCTCGTCATCGTCGCCGTACCATCGACTCAATTCCGCGAGACCGCACGCGGGCTCGGCGCGCTCGGCGTCTTCGGCAAGGCACTCCTATCGTCGACGAAAGGTTTCGAGCCCGACACCTACCTTCGCATGTCGGAGATCTTGGCGCAGGAAACCGGGGCTGCGGCCGTGGGCGCGATCGCCGGCGCCAACATCACGCCGGAGATCGTCGCCGGCGAGCTCACCGCAATCGTCGTCGCGTCGCACGATTCCGAAGTACGCGCCCTCGCGAAACGCTGCCTCGAGAGTCGGCAACTGCGCGTCGGGCTTGACGAAGACCTTTTGTCGATCGAGCTGACCGCCGCGCTGAAGAACGTGGTCGCGGTCGGGGTCGGCATCGCTGCCGGCCTCGGGCTCGGCTTCAACGCACGCTCGATCGTCTTCGCGTGCGGGCTGCGGGAGATCACCATCCTCGGCGCCGCGCTCGGAGCCGAGCCGGGTATTTTCGCCGGAAGCGCGGGAGCGGGCGACCTTTTTCTGACGGCCTCGAGCCCCGACTCGCTCAATCGACGGCTCGGCGTCGAGCTCGGTCGCGGCGCCAGGCTCGCCGACATCGTGGGAGAGCTTCCTGAGGTACCCGAAGGAATCGGCAGCATTCGCGCATGTCGCGCTCTTGCCCGGAGCCACGATTTCTATCTTCCGATCGCCGAGGCCGTCGCCGCTATTCTCGAAGGCGAGCGCGACGCGACGGCTCTCGAAGCCGCCTGCCGCGAAACGCCATTCGCATAGTAGTTCCCGTCAGGGAACCAAATTCAGATTCCACTCGGCCGGATCGAATCGTTCCTTCACGTAGGCGCCGACCGGCGTTTCTTTGCGCATCACCGCGTAGACGACGCTTGCCGCCAAGTAGGCTCCGTAGTTGCTGAGGTGTCTGCCCTTGCGAATTGCCCACCCTGTTGGCGCAACGGGCAGACTAGCGAATCGATCTGCCCCGGGCCAGAGGAAATCTCATATCGGACCCGCGACTCACCTGAGCCGCGCAGCGCGCCGGAAAACCAGGGTCTGATTGTTCGCCGGCATCTCTACTCGCTCTTCGAACGTGAGTCCCTGCACGCGGGCCTCCTCGATCACGTCTGCTAGATCGCGCACGCCCCAGCTCGGGTCGCGCCGGCGCAGGTCGAGATCGAATGCGGCATTGCTCGGCGCCGTGTGGGCACCTTCGATCTTGAAGGGACCGTAGACGACGAGCACGCCGCCCTCCACCAGATGCGCTCCGGCGCCGCGCATGAGGCCGAGGCAGACGGGCCAAGCTGCGATGTGGATCATGTTGGCGCTGAAGATGGCATCGACGACGGGCACCGGCCACGAATGCTCGGTCACGTCGAGCCGGAGCGGCGCGCAGACGTTTGGCGTTTGCTCCGTCTGTGTCCATGCGGCGATGGAGGCAAGGGACTCGCCGTCGATATCCGAAGGTTGCCAACGGAGATCCGGAAGCGCGGTCGCGAAAAATGCCACGTGCTCGCCGGTGCCGCTCGCGATCTCGAGCACGGTGCCCCGCGACGGCAAGACGCGTCGAAGCACCGTTAGTATGGCCTCGCGGTTTCGCTCGGTGGCGGGTGCCCTCCGTCGAAGGTCGGACTGTGACGTCATCCCGCTCGCGACTATGCGTTAGGGCATTGACGAGGTGTAACGAGAGAGAGTAAAGCTTCAAAAATGACGATCGGAACACGATTCAACGCCCTGGCATCGGGCTTGGTGATGGTCTTGGCAACGTCGGCTCTCGCGTTGGAAGTCGAAATCAGCGACGGGGTCGGAACGATCACGATCGTCGACGACGGCGCCGGCGACTTGAACCTCGTCGATCCGAAAGTCATCGACTTCGATCTGACGACCGACCCGACGATTCCGGATCTCGACGGTGGGGGGCGCGTCCGTCAGGTCACGACGTCGCTCGGTCAGACTCTCACCTTGAGCGCGACCCCGCCGAATCTGACGACGACGCTGAAGAACGTCGGCGCCGGATCGTTGGCGATCACCGTCACGATTCACTCCGATGATCCGTATCCAGCCGCGGTCGGTGCTCCGCTCGGGTGGCGACTCTTCTACAACGGCGCAGTGGCGGACCCGACGCCCGCCAACGCCGACGTCACCGGGCATGCAGCCGGCCTCTTCATCAACAACTCGGCCACTCCGATCTCTTCTACCGTAGTGCCGGACATCAACCTTCCCGGCGATCCGCCGATCGCGTTCGACGCCTCGAACTCTCCGGGCTCGGACACCCTCGCGAGCGCGACGTCGAGCCAAGTGGTGGCGACCTTCACGCTCGGTACGGCCGACGAGATCCAATTACCGGAGAATCCCGACACGGAAGGGAACGGACTTCAGGGCGCCGTCTTCAACCACGACGGCAAATGCATCTCGCTGATGAATATGAGCGCAGGCTCCGTAGCGACGGCCGAGCAGAAAGGTGACGTCAAGTGCGTCAAGGACCAGCCGGATACCGGCGGTGATGCGACCGCTTGTGTGGACGGAGTCGACGCGAACGGAGAGAAATCCGAGACCAAGCTCCAAGATAAATTCGTCGATTTCGACTGCGAGGAAGCGCCTGCCTGGGGCGTGAACGCCGGCACTTGCTGCGATGGCGGCCCCACCGACGGCGCTACCTGCCTGATCGACGCGCAGTGCGGAGGCGGCACTTGCCTCGCGGGCGCGTGCATCGGCGGCGCGGCACAGATCGCCGCGAACGACTTTGCCCACGATCTCTTCGGTGCCTCGGTCGCGGTCGGCGCCGACGACGTCGGGAAATGCCAAGAGAAAGTATTTCTGCAGGCATCGAAAGCGATCGGCTCCGTGTGGAAGAAGCTGGCTAAGTGCAAGAAGAAGAACTTCAATTCGATCGCGGACGATGCCGATCTCGCCACCGTCTGCTTCAACGCGCTGGCAACCGACCCGAAGGCCCAGTTCGTCAAGATGGAGCCCAAGGTTCTCAAAGAAGCCGAGAAATGTGAGGACTCGGGCGTGACGCCCGTCGCGGCTCAGTTTCCGGGAAGCTGCGTCACGGCTGCCAATCCCGCGGCCTTCGCGACTTGCGTGACCAACCGCGCTCGCTGCCGGTTCTGTCAGGGCATATTCGTGGCCGACGATGTGGATCCGGGCGCGATCGACTGCGACACCTTCGATGACGCCGTCGCCAACGTGTCGTGCACTGCGCCTTAGGCGGTCCATGGCAACGACAGGTGACGCCTGACGTAGGGACCGTCCGAGTAGATGCCTGCACTCACGTCGACCTCGAAGCTCGGACAGCGACCGAGCAGCTCTTCGAGGACGACGCGGGACTGTAGACGGGCGGCGGCAGCCCCGATGCAGTAGTGCGTGCCGTAGCTCAGCGAGAGGATCTTTCCGATCCTTCGCTCGACGTCGAGGTCTTCCGCAGTCGGCCCGAACTCTCGGCCGTCGCGGTTTGCCGCTGCGTAACCGAGCAGCGCTTTCTTTCCTCGCGGAATCTTCACGCCGTGGAGCTCCACGTCTCGTGTCGTCGTACGTGCGAGATTCTGCACCGGCGAGGTGAGCCGGAGCAGCTCTTCGACGGCGTTCGAGATCAGCGCCGGGTTGGCGACGAGCTTCGCGCGCTCGGCTGGATTCTCGGTCAGCAGACAGGCCGATCCGGAGAGCATGCCCGTGATGGTGTCGTTGCCCCCCGTGACCATCGTGAATGCGAATCCGAGGATGCGTGCGGTCATAACGGTGTCCTCGCCGAGGGACGTGAGATCCGAGACGATGTCGTCGCTCGGCTCGACGCGGCGCCGCTCGACGAGCGTCGCAAAGTACGTGAGAAGCTCACCGAAAGGATCCCCGGCGGCGGTGGGATCGCCGCCGGCCGCCGCTTGCACGATGGCGTCCGTCCAACGGTCGAAGAGCGGACGATCTTCAGCGGGCACGCCGAGGTAGTGAGCAACGACGAAGCTCGGCAGAGGTTTGAAGAGCTCGGCGACGATGTCTGCTCTCGGCATCTCTCGGATCCTTTCGATCCGTTCGATGACGAAGCGTCGGATGTCGGGCTCGAGCGTCGAGACCTTTCGCGGCGTGAGCTTCCGCGTCACGAGGGCGCGAAACTTCGTGTGCTCGGGCGGGTCGAGAAACACCATCGGCGTGGCCTCGCCCATGCCGATCTTCTCGATCTCTCCGTAGTTGACCGTCAGCCCTTCCGCCGAAGAGAACGTCGCGGCGTCTCCCGCCGCCGCCCAGACATCGGCGAAGCGCGTGAGCACGTAGAAATCGCGATCCTTTACATGATGAACGGGATCATGGTCGCGAAGCGCCGCGTACATGCCGAAAGGATTTCGCCACGTCTCGCCGCCGCGGAGCTCGAATCTCGGCACGCTCGCCATTTGCGGCATCTTGTACCGCGGCGCGGGACATGGGAATTCCGGCGTCGGGATCTCTTGCGGGCGGAAATCGCTCATTCGGCCCGAGACGCTCTGCGTCGCGTCGCTGCAGACGACTCCGCTCTGAGCACCGGAGCGCTGCGCCGGATTCGCCGGCCACGATTCTTCAGGCGATGCGTGTATGCTCCGTCGGTCGGCGATCGAATCGAATAGTGGGTGAATGATGGCTGCTTGGACTTGGCTTTTCCCTCTCGGCGGTGCCGGTCTACTCAGCACCGCATTGCTGCTGCCGCTCTCCACGCCGCTGGCGCTCGGCTGCGCGGTAGCGCTCGTGGCCTCGGTCATTGCGGCCGTGCACCACGCCGAGGTGGTGGCGCATCGCGTGGGCGAGCCCTACGGCACGCTCGTGCTCGCGATCGCGGTCACGGTGATCGAGGTGGCGCTCATTCTATCGGTGATGCTGGCCGGGGGTCCCGATAAAGCCGCGCTCGCGCGCGACACGATCTTCGCGACGGTCATGATCATCGTCAACGGCGTGGTCGGGATCTGCGTGCTGGTCGGCGCTCTCGCCCACCACGAGCAATCTTTCCGAATCGAAGGCGCCGGACCGGCGCTCGCAGCGCTCGTGACGCTGGCTACACTCGCGCTCGTACTGCCGACCTTCACTACGAGCTCGCCCGGTAACACCTACACGACCTCTCAACTGCTGTTCGAGGCCCTGGTCTCGATCGCGATATGGGCTCTCTTCGTGTTCGTGCAGACCGTACGCCACCGCGACTACTTCCTGCCGCCCGGCGACACGCGCGATCCGGACGCGCACGCCGATCAGCCTTCGTTGCCGATGACGTGGGCGAGCTTCGGTCTCATGCTGGTCTCTCTCGTCTGCGTGGTCGGTCTTGCCAAGATCCTCTCTCCGAGTATCGAAGCCGCGGTAGACAGCGCGGGCGCACCCAAGGCGGTCATCGGCATCGCGATTGCGATCCTGGTGCTCCTGCCGGAAACCGTCGCGGCCGTGCGCCAGGCTCATGCCAACCATCTGCAGATCAGCATGAATCTCGCACTCGGCTCGGCGCTTGCGAGCATCGGGCTCACCATCCCCGCCGTCGCCGCCGCATCGATCTGGCTCGATCTGCCGCTCGTGCTCGGTTTGGAGCCGAAGGACATCGTGCTGCTCGTCCTCACCTTCCTCGTCGGCGCAATCACGCTCGGAAGCGGCCGCACAAACGTCATGCAAGGCGCCGTGCACCTCGTGATCTTCGCAGCCTTTCTGTTTTTGGCGCTGGTGCCCTGAGCTTGACCGTCGCGCGCGGCGACACGACCAACCCGGCGAGTCTCAGATCCCGAACGCGGCAAGAGCCTTGGCGATGCGTTGCCTGACCGCGGGTTCGGCGAAAGGAAACGAACGGAAGAAGTCGGCCTCGAGCCAGAAGCTGCGGCCCATCGTGAGGTTGGCGAAAGGGTCCAGGGAATCGAGCTCGACGCTGCGCTCGGCAAAGCGGCGCGCGCTCGAGACTTCGGCCGGTATGTCCTGCGAGTATTTGAGGAACGCGTTCTGGAAGTGCACGAACGATAGCCCGGCATACGCTCGCGCGAAGCCCGAGTCCTCGGCGATCGACCGCTCGAAGAGTCCACGCGCGATCGAAGAGATAGATCATCCCTTCCGACCATACCGCATCGGCCCGCGCGCTCCCAGAAATATCCAGCTCGTCTCCAGCTGGTCTTCAAGCGGGCCGGCCGGGCCGGTGTTAACAGTCGAGGCACGGTTGCGGAGCATTCTCAGCGACCGAATCAGACAGGAGGCAATACCATGCCACTCGTTACCATCGATGTGATCAAGAACGTTTTCACCCCGGGCCAGAAGCAGGACCTGATCGAGAAGGTCACCGAGGCGATGATCGCCGTCGAAGGCGAAAGCCTTCGCCCGGTCACCTGGGTCCGCATCAACGAGGTCGAACAGGGCGACTGGGCGATCGGCGGCAAGTGCTTGAAGGCAGCCGACGTGCACGCGCTCAAGTCGAGCAAGGCCGCCTAGGGCACGACGCGGCAACCGGCGAATGACCGCGGGCGCGGGCAGCGCGAGGCGATCGGCACCAACGGCTGGATCGCCTCGCGCTTTCAGCGCTGCTTTCGCGAAGCCCGGTGCGGCCCTTTGTCTCGTCGCGAAGGCGCGGATGCGCGACGCGGTACGGAGCGGTCCACGATGTGACGAGGGATCACTGAGCCGACCACCGCCTCGATTCGTTCGAGCGCCTCACGATCCTCGGGACTGACGAGGGTGATGGCTTCGCCGGTGGCTTCGGCTCGGGCCGTTCGTCCGACCCGGTGAATGTAATCGTCGGGGCTGTTGGGGATGTCGAAGTTGATGACGTGCGAGATTCCCGTCACGTCGAGGCCTCGCGCCGCGACGTCAGTGGCCACGAGCACGCGGGATTCTTTTCTCCGAAAGCTGTCGAGCGCCCGATTGCGCTCCTCCTGCGTGCGGTCGCCATGGATGGACTCGCACGGTAGCCCGCGCTCTTCGAGATGCCTTGCCAAGCGACGCACACCGAGCTTCGTGCGCACGAAGATGATGGCCGAGTCTATCGTCTCGCCTCGGAACAACGAGAGGATCGCTCGTTCTTTCTCGCTCCGCGACACTTCCACCACGCGCTGGCGAACGGCAGTGACCGGGCCGCTATGTCCGACCTTGATCTCTTCGGGATCTTTCAGAAACTCCTGAGCGATCGCGCGAATCTCCGAGCTCATGGTCGCCGAGAACATGAGCGTTTGCCGCGACGGAGAGAGCTTCTGGAGAATGCGCCGGATGTCGGGGATGAACCCGAGATCTAGCATGCGATCACACTCGTCGAGCACGACCATCTCGATGGTCGACAAGTCCATGTGGTCGTACTTCATGTGGTCGAGAATCCGACCCGGTGTACCGATGAGGACTTCGCTCCCCGCTCGGATGCCGTGCTCCTGGGGCCCAAACCGCATCCCTCCGACGATGAACGTGGAGGCGAGACCGGTGTGGTAGGCGAGACCCGTCATCTGCTCGTCGATTTGCAGCGCGAGCTCGCGCGTCGGCGAAAGCACGAGGGCGCGACTCACACCCCTCGGCTCCGAAACCAGACGCTGGAGGATGGGGATCAGAAACGCCGCCGTCTTGCCCGTGCCAGTTTGCGCAGCACCGATCACGTCCCCCCCCTTCAATAGCACCGGGATCGCTTCGCGCTGGATCGGGGTCATCTTGTCGAACCCCATGTCGTGAATGCCGTCCACGACTCGAGGATCGAGGGGCAGCTCGTCGAAACGCTCTACTGTGTCCATTCAGTCTTCAACTTCGTCGAAGCTCGCTCGGATGACAACCGCGGGATGCCCCAAGCGCTCCACCGACGGAACCCGAGTCGGTCGACCTCACGCGACGTTCGCCATGTCGCCACGGAGCGCGGCGGTGCGCTTTGCACGGTCGGCTACCGAGCGCGCCGCAGATGTCGCCGTGAAGAGCTCGAGATCGTCGAGGTCGCTCGCGCGCACGGTTTGCATGGCGAGATCCGCGCTCAGGTCGGGTGAGCGCTCGGCGAGCACGCGGCGATACGTGCGCTGATAGCGAAAGTACATCCGCGCAAGGCGCGCGTTTTTCCGAAGCGTGTCCCAGACGAAGCGGCCGTAGAACACGGCGCGGCTCTCGAGAGGCAGGCCGGGGCGGCGGTCGCGGCGGTACTTCCGCCGAAAGAGGCCACCGTCGAGCGGATGAACGCGCTCGATCCCCGAAATGCTCGCGTACGAGAGCATGATCCACTTCACCTTGTCGACGCGCGTGCCCCAGCGTCGCGCGCGGCGCATCACTCTCTCTACATGCGCCGGTGTGTAGTAGGCCTCCCATGCCCGGCGGTACACGTCGAGCCACTCGGCGTCCGACATCACGGCGTGCGGTGTGGTCACGTGAGTCGAGTCGTAGTGGTTCATGTCCGGGTCGAGAGGCGCGTCGGCAAGGTGGAGATCTTTGTGATCCTGCGAGCCCGGCAGCGGTGTCAGGATGAAGAACTCGAGGATGTCGATCGGGAGCTCGCGCTGGATGATGCCGATGTCGCGAAGAATGCTTTCGGGTGTGTCGTTCGGGAAGCCGAGGATATAGCCGGCCAAGGTGACGGCGTTTACGTCGTGCCACGCCTGCAGCATCGCGCGGTACTCGGTGATCTTGTTTTGGGTCTTGCCCGATCCCTGCAAGGCGTCGGGGTTGATGCTCTCGAGCCCGATGAAGACTTTCTCGACGCCGGCCGCGCCGGCCTTCTCGATGAAGCGCGGAATCTTGTGGCAGAGCGTGTCGACCTGCACGGTGAGCTTCAGATCCAAGCCGAGCTCGCGGCGCAGCTCGACGATGCGGTCGAAGTGGGATTCCCAGGCTTTGTTGCGGGCGAAGTTGTCATCGGTGATGAAGAACTTGGTGATGCCCTGAGCGACGTTCGCGCGGATGATCCGCTCCACGTCGTCGGCCGTCCGGTAGCGCGAGCCATGGCCCTGCACGTTGATGATGGTGCAAAAGCTACATGTGAAAGGACAGCCACGACCGGCGTCGAAGCTGGCCCGCGTCTCCGTCATGCGCCCGACCACGCGGGCCGGCAGATACGGCGGCGGCCGGTCGTTCAGATTCGGTAGCTCGGCGCTAAAATCGTAGAGCGGCTTCAGCGTGCCCTCGTACGCATCGGTCAGCAGCGTGTCCAAACGGCCTTCGAGCTCGCCGGCGAAAAGCGAGATGCCGCGGTTCATCGCGTCGGTGAGGTCGGCCGGTGTCTCGGGCAACATCGCGACGCATCCGCTCACGTGGAAGCCGCCGATGCAGCTGCGAATGCCCTCGGCCATGAGCTCGCTCGCCAGTGCGACCGCGCGCGGAAACTGATTGGTTTGCACGCCGATCAGAGCCACCAAGCCGTGGCCGCCGGACTCGCGAATGGAGCGTCCGATCTTTCGCGCGTCTACGTGCGTGTTGGTCTCGTCGTAGGCGGTCACTCGTATCGTCACCTTCGGGCCGAGCACGCCGCGGTCGATGCAATCGAGCGCAATCCCATAGATGGCGGCCATCGTGTTCGACGGGATCGCAGAGCGAATCCACTGGATGACGTAGCCGTCGTCGTCGTAGTGAGACGGCTTTACGAGGACGAGCTGAAAAGTAGTGTGTTCGGCGGCGGGCAAGGTGACAGCCTCATTCGAGGCGCGCCACGCTAACACCCGCCGAGAGTAAGAGATACCGAAAACCCCGCTCCGTAGCGGTAGCGACACCTCCAACCCCGACATATAGCGAGCCATCGTTTCGACGACAGGGGGAAGCCGGTGCGAGTGGCGACGGCCAGCAGACCGCGAGCGATGCGCTACGAATCCTCAACGTCGCCGTCGGCCAGTCCGTGCCGCTCGACTGCTCCTGCGATGCCTGCGGGAGCGCGACGACGACCACCACCCTCCCCGGCTGCCCGGCCGCGGGTGGCCTCGACGGGCGCACGTTCAACGAGATCTACACCTGCATCCAAAGCTTCGCCGGCGACGATCCTTTCTGTGCCGACAACAACGAGGGCGACGCGATCCACTTCACTCACATCGGCGGCGGCAGTTACGAAATACGTGACGTACCTGACACGGGCTTCCTCTATGAAGGAACGATCGGCTGCACGACGTTCACTTCGGTTGCAGAGTACCCGGGCGAGTACACGGAGCAGGGTACCTGGGAATTCACGAGCGATCTCGAGTCCTTCTCGGGCTCATCCATCTATCTTGCCCAAGACTTCAGCTACAACGGCTCTTGCAACGAGACCGGCGCGGAATCTCCCGCGACACCGCCGAATCCGTAGGCGATTCCGCCCTGCCCCTGAAACGAAATCGGGCGTATCCCTCTGTTGAAGGATACGCCCGATCGTCAAACCGTAAGTAAACGGTGGGTGCTTACCAGCGGCTACCGCCGCCCCCGCCGCCGCCGCCACGGCGATCGTTCTCGCGGGCCTTGGCTTCGTTCACCTTGAGGCTGCGTCCGTCCATCTCCTTTTGGTCGAGAGCCTGGATGGCCTTGTCGGCGTCGGCGTTGTCCATCTCGACGAAGCCGAAGCCACGCGACTGGCCGGTGTCACGATCGGTGATGATGGCGACCGAGTGAACCTGGCCGTGCTGGCCGAAGTGCTTCCTGAGCGAATCCTCGGTGGCGCTGAATGGTAGGTTTCCTACATAGATTTTCTTGGGCATGAGTCTCCTTCGCGAGTGCGCGTCCTAGCGCTGGTCTCGACTTTCGTTGTGTTCTAGTTCCCCGACATCCGGGGGGATCCACAGATCAGGCAAAGCTACTGTGGGGGCCGGCTGGTGCTGTCACTCTGGAAGGGAACGTAGTCACTTCGGCGGGCGGAGCAGCTGCAGCCGCGGTACACCACGTACCGCGCCTGGGTAACTTAGACCACATCGCCGGTGGATTGGAAACACCAGGCGGTTTCCGGGAGGGAGATCGGATCAGCACCTTTGCGTCGCCGCGGCACGCAAGCGCAGCCTTCGCGCCCGAATTTTCCTCGGAAACCAGGCGGAAAACGGGGGTAAAGCCCCAGACGACATTCTTGGGCGGGGTACCTCCCTGTGCTACGAGGGTGGCGTGAAAACAGTAGTCAACCAGACGCTAGCTCCTCTCAAGATTGCTCTACCTCACGGAAAATCGCTGCGGCTGGGACCGAACGGCTCGGGGCAGATTCGAGACGAAGATGCGGAGCACAAGCCCCTCCAAAAGCTCGTGGCCAGCGGCGACATCGAAATCGACGCGGTGGGGGTCAGAACCGGGGGCATCGCACGTCGGGGATCTTCAAGGCGCGGCGAAGGTAAACCCAACGTACGCAACCGCGAGAGCTCTCGCTGACCGATCAGGACAGCAGGTCAATCGCTCGATGATGGAGGAGCCGGGATGCGCCGGCCTACCCGCCGCTGGGGCTCGCGCCGGTGTTCAGCGTCGCCCTTGCGCTCCAGCTCAGTACGGTGTGGGCGAGCTCGAGCGTCGGCGGTTCGCAGCGCTTGGGAGCGCTGGTGCGCCGCGGGAGCGCATCGCTTACTTCCTCGACCCGTGGAACTCGCCCGTTCTAACCGCATTCTCTGTTTTTCGCTCTCAGGGTGAGCACGCGCAAACGATTCCGCTAGTGACGCACGTTTCTCCAACCGGACAGGTGCCGAGCGCGCACAGGGGTGGGAACACGGTGGACCCGCAGTCGACCGGTGGCAGGAGGGTGGTCGATGTCGTCGACGTCGTGGTTGAGCCGCTCTCGACGATGCAGTTCGATCCGCTCGGCGGATCCCACGTTCGGTTCGGAAGCCCAGCACACGTCGTCTCCAAGTCGACGTCGAGGCCGAGCCGTACGGCGCCCGGCAGCCCGCTCGCGAGATTGATCGCCGCGCTCGTCGTCACGCCGATGCATGAAATCGCGCCGAGCTTTGCGCCGAAGACGCCGGGCCGACCGCTGACGACGATCGGGTCCGTATAGCACTTTCGTCGCTCGGATATCTGACACGCCCCGTTACCCGTGAACTCGCAATCGGCGTCGGAGAGACAAGTGATGTAGCCCGAGCCATCGGCGTAAGTCGTGCCGTCGCAATACTTGTCCACCGGCCCTGCTCCGCACTCGCCGTCGTCATTGCAGACACCGTCGTTGCATGCGTTCGCCTGATTGCCGGCACCGCCGCTGCCCGTGCACGTGCCCGCGCCGAACTCGGCGCAGCGGGCGTCCGAGCTGCATCCGATAGCCGAGTCGCCCGAACAGACGCGACAGGGGCAGCTCGTCCCGGCGGTGTCGCAGGGAAGCGCGAAGGGCAGCGAGCTGTCCGCGGTCGTGAACGTGAGATCCAGTGGGAGCCCGCCGCCGCTGATGTTCGCCAACGCGTTCGGGACGCAGTCGTAGCTCGAAGGGCCGAACGTGGGCTGCACCGCGTTTACATCGCAGGGCTCGCCATCTCGATTGCCGCCACCGCAGGTGCCGGCGCGTACGCCATCGTTTGGCGCCGTATCACCGACACACGTAGGGCACGGCGCCTGGAAGCTCGCACCGAGGTAGATGACCGCTCCCACGTCGACGCCGTTCGACCATTCGCCGGTACCGAGATCGATCGTTCCCGTCTGCGGCGCAGTCGTCTTGACGACGACACAGGCCGGAGCACCGGATGCCGCGACACCCGCGGGTGGCCCGAAGAAGCACGAGCAGAGGTTGGAGAGGCCCGTGCAATCGCCAGGGTCCGCCCCGTTGATCACGTCGCACGATACCGTCGGATCGCTGTCGCAGCGACAAAAGGAATCGGGGCGCGTCTTGTCGATGTCGAGCGTGATCGCACAGCTCCCGCAATCCGCGTCGCAGTCGAGAATCAAACGATCTCGAAAGCGATCCGTGAGGTCGATTTCGTGCGCAACACCCGCCCAACCGGCGCTGAAGTCGGAGTCCGTGATCTGCGAGCCGTACGACGCGTTGATGACGCGGAGGACGCCGCCTGCGCGACAGTCCGCGGGTAAGTCGTACGCGATCGAAGCCAGGCCGGATCCACTCACCACGGCGGCCCCGCTGATCGCGCACTCTTGCAGCTGAGCGGTCGTGTCGCCGCAGGCCCCGAGGCGGTTGATCTCGGCCATCGTGTCGGCTCCGTCGTCGTTTACGTCGCACACTGCCGCCACCGAGCTGCGTGCTTTTGTCACCGCGGATTCGATCCGACCGTCCGCGTCTTGGCCGGCGCAGCCGTAGTCGAGGCCGCCGCCCGTCTCATCGAGGTCACGTTGACAGCGCGCGCGCTCCCTCATCACCGTGAGCAACGTCTTCTCGAATCGCTTCCCGAGCGTTTTCTGACACCTTCGCGCATCGCTCGCGAGCACGTCGGCGGGTAGTCCATACACTTCACTGCTCGCATGCTCGACGACGCCCTCGACGAGACCGATGAGACACTCGGCAAGCTCGCCGAGGTCGTCGATGCCGTCGCTCGCCCCGCCATCGTCGGTCGTTTGCGCGGGTGATGGACAGCGTGCGTAGCTCGCGAGCACGCCTGGAGCGCCGCTGCAGCTCCCTACGTCGTCACGCAGTCGGTCTCGGTCGCGGTCCAAGCGGTCGGTCGGATCGGCGCTCGCGACGTCATTGCAGTTCGTCGTAAGAGACAGCTTCCCTCGGCTGCGCAGCTTCTGACATTTTCCGACCGCGCGAAGCGTCGCCCGCGAATAGCCCTGGACGGCGTCGGCGATGGCTTCGCGACAGTCGATCTCTTCGGTGCTCTGAGCACTCGCGCCGCTCGCGGCGATGCTCGCCGAAATGAGACAGACGAGAAGCGCAATGACGGTTGTCAGACGGTGGGAACGCTCTAAGCACGCCATTGTTCAGATCCCCCTGCGGTGGTAGTCGATGCGCTAGCACGCTGCATGCCATGTGCTGCGCGATCCCCCTCGGTGAGAACGATGCGGCTATTTCGGCCGTTCGGTCGCGGCCTGCTGCCGACGCCGCGACGGTTCCGGCATCGAGCAGTCGGCAAGTTTTACCGATTTCGTGGAAGAACTTACGGGTCAGGGCATGCTGCGCTCAAACAACGACGACCACCGAGCCACCAGCGACGACCATCGCCGTCGCGACGTCGGCCGCGCTGGCGCTGGACATCATGTCACCGGGCAACGCCGGTACGTTCGCGCCACTCGCAGCGGATCACGTCGAGCGCGTTGAGACATCGTGCACGAGCTCGGTGAGCGCGACTTCGACGAAACGAGCGACTGTCCCGGAGCCGCCGCATTCACATGGAGGCGCTCAGCACGAAATACTTTCGCCCACGCGATTGCCGGATTTCGCCCCGCCAACCGAATCGGACCGGGCAGCAAGCTGCACCTCCAGCGGCCGCGCTTCGCGTCGCTCAGCGAACCCGCTCGTAGATGTCGTAGCCGGGTAGCTCGACGACGCGCCGATAGTCGCGCGCGATGAGAGCGTCGAGCTTCGGAAACACACGACTCGTATCCGAGCCGGTCGGAAACGGTCCCACTTTTCCGCGAATGACGAAGCGCGCGTCAGACTCGTCGAGCGCCGTAGTGAAGCGGTCTCGGAGCGTACGGATGTAGTCGGTCGATACGTGGTGGTAGAAATGAAAGTCGTAGAGGAAGGGCGTTGCGGTCCGCGCACCGGCGAGCAACAGCCCGTGAACCACCCCCGCATCGGTCCAGTCCATGGCTTGAACGGTATCTCCGGGCGCCAAGCGTTGCTCGAGAAACGCCGCAATCTCGGCGGGGCGCGTGCCTTCGACCGGGAAGTGGTCGATCAGCAACCGGCCCCAGGCGCGATCCGGTCGAATCGTGTTGAGGATCAACAGCAGGATCAGCGCCACCGGTACGCATACCGAGCGTAGCTCCTTCCAGGTGTCGGTACGCGCGAAGGCGAGAGAGCTTGAGGCGAGGATCCAATAGACGTAGGGCAACCAGTGGTACTTCCAGAACTGACCCGCGATCGCCGGATAGAGCGCCGCCGCGAGCGTCATCCCGACCACCAAGCTCGCCAACCGTCGCTGCCGCGTGTCCGATGAGCTCTTGCCCATGAAGAACGCGCCCGCGCCGAGTGCCGCGCCGAGGGCCCATGGATACTGCGGTGCGAACAGGAACCAGGCGTCGAGGAGATAGGAGAAGCGCTCCGACGGGACCACCACTTGATGACCGGCGGTCAGCGAACCGTACAAAGGAAGGTAGCTCGCTGCGATGTCGAAGAAAGCGCCGAGCACGCCGAGGGACGCCAACACAGAAGCCACCGTGAGTAGAGGGATGCTCACGCCGGCCGCGAGAATACCTGCGACCGCGCTGATGTCTGCCACGAGAGACCAGCTCGAGGCCGGCGACGCTCGTCGCTCGCGTACGAAGAAGACGAGCAACGGCAACGCGATGACACCCATGGGTGGTTTGATCGTCATCGCGCAACCGGCGGCCAGGCCGCAGAAGAGCGGCGCCGCGCGTGGGTGCGAAGTCGGCCAGCGAGACGCGATCGCGAACGCCGCCAGCATCGGCACGAGCAGCAGGTACTCGCGCTGCAGACTGAGCGCGGGGCCCATGCGCAAATACGAGATCCCAAACAGCACCGCCGTCAGCCAGCCCGATAGTCGTCCCAGCGGCCGAAACGCCGCCAACGTGAGGGCGACGATAGCGGCGAACACCGTGAGATCCGCCCAGCGCATCGCGAGCGCGTCGTAACCGAAGGTCTTTCCGATCGCGAGATACGCGACGTAGCCGCCGAGCACGTTCATGTCGAAGAAATCGGCGTGCGGTAGCTGCGCGAAGCGATCCATGAGGAAGGCCATGTACATCATGAGCGGCAGGTCGTGCGTCATGGGCCACGAGAACGAACGCTGCCAACCGGCCGCGCAGAGAATCGTGAGTGGGGCTGCCACGCCGATGGCGACCGCGACGCGGGGCGAGATCATTTGCAGACCCAGGCCTCGCTTCGTCGGTTTCGCGTCGTCATGCGGCGGATTCATTTTTCAACCCGTAGAAGAGCAACAACACCGCGAGCGCGCCTGCGAAAAGATACGACTGAAGGACATTGAACGGCGTGGCGGCGAGCAAGTTGGTCGCCGCGATGAAGTTGCTGGTGAGAACATAGCTCGCGCCGAGCGCGATCAGGCTGCCGGCGCCCCTGCCCTCTCGAATCAGCGCGGGCAGCAGCACGGCGTACAGCGGCAGCAGGATACCGTAGTGATGGTCCCACGCGATCGGCGAAGCCATGGTGGCAGACAGCGTGATGATGCAGAAGCCCCGCGTGTCAGCGCGAACTCGGGGATGAAAAAATGCCGTGACGAGCAGCAACGCGGAGCTCGCGAGGGTCACGCCGTAGACCCACGGGTTGTGCGGCGGGAAATAGCGTTCGCCCCAGTAGAGATTGTTGTAGAGATCAGGGTACCGAATGCTCCACAGGCGATTCATCAGGCCATTGACGGACTGGTTCGGATAGAACGCCTCACCGTGCCGGGAGATGAAGGAAAGCGCCTCCAAGTAGTCGAGGTGATTCGTCCAGCCGTACTGAGAGATCGAGATGCCGAGTCCGACCGCCACGGCCGCAGCGCAAGTCGTCGCCAAACGCCACTCACCTTTCAGCAAAGCCCACGGCAGGAGCAGACCGTACTGGGGCTTGATGAGACAAGGGATCGCAAGCAGCAAGCCGGCCGTCGCCTTGCGACCCGTCATCCAGCACCACAGGATCACGGCAACGAGCGCGTTGATCCACACTTGGATCTGCCCGAGCGAGCAGCTCTTCACGAACGGATAAAAGGTCAACGTCAGGAAGGCCGCCGCGCCTACGCGGACGACGGCTTCTCCGCGCGACGCGGCGGGCGGCAAACCACGATCGAGGATTGCTGCCGTCGCCGCCACCATCGCCACGACGAAAAACATGCCGATGATCCTGAGCAACGGCAGCGCGGATTCGCTCGACCCGCGAATCCATTGGGCCGCCTGCAGAACGAGAAGCGCGGAAGGCGGATACTGGAACTTCCTGTGCTGTCGAATCAGCAGCTCCGAATAGAGCGGCTCGGTAGCGCCGGATTCGATGTAGGCCAGCGCGAGCCCCATGGGTTTCCACGAATCAGCGCGGCTACGTAGCGTAACCGTGTCGTAGCTGTGCAGGAGCACGGTCTCCCGGTAGTCCGGCGGCGAGAACAACCAGAGCGCGGCGTTCAGCAAAAACGCGTTCGCAGCTGCGAACAGAAGCAAACGGGTAGAAGCGCTTCTCACCTACGCCGACCGTCACTGACGCAGCGCAAGGTCGAGCATGCGCGACACGTTCGCGGACGGATCGACCCACTGCCGATAGTAGCGCTGCGCCGCGGCACCGAGCGCTTGCGCCCGTGCCGGATCATCGAGCAACGCCTTGCACGCCGCCGACGAAGCGCTCACCGAGCTCGCTTCTCAAGCGCCGAACGAGCGGTGCGCGTTGCTCGTTCACGACGCCTTTGCTGGCCAGAAACTCCGGGTGCTCCATCGGCTCCGGCGGGAACACACGGGTCTGGTACAGCACGATCGTCTCGCGTGCACCCTCGCGGTCCGGCAAGACAACCTGATCGAGGTATGGAATGCGCTTGCGATCGCGGATCTTCCACAACCGATCGAGCATCGGCTCGACGAGGTCACGCTGTGCTCGTGTCAAGCCACGATAGCGTCGGTTGCGCCATGTGTAGCCGAGCTCGCCGGTGTAGAAACGCCACATGCCGTGCTCGTGACGGCTTCGCGCACTCAAGTAGAGTCCCATCGGGTGGAGCTTAGCCCGATGCTCGGGGGGCACTTCGCGCTCGAGCACCGACCGCTCGAAACTGCGCTTGAAGTAACAGTCGATGCCTTCCCAGTACTTCGCCAGGAACAACCCGGCGTGGTCGCGGCTATCGAACAGCACGACTTTTTTCTTGCCGGTCGCAGGCTCTTCGACGATGCAGCGCGTGGTGTTGTAGCCGCGCTCGGGGATGCCGAAGTCGAGCTTCACCGCGAGCGTGACGAGCCCCTGCCGCTCGGGCTCGAAAAGCCCGACCAGTACGCAGTCGAAGTTCCGCAGCAGCTCCGGAGTGTGCACGGTGACGACGAAACGCGGCGGCACGCGAGACACCTGGCACGCGTGCACGGGCGCGGCAAGCGGGTCTGCACGGGCATCACGAGCCCTTGCCCAGCGAGCGAACGCGCACTCGAGCGCCTCTCCCCTTCCGCAAACCCTCGCGTGCTGGTAGGCATCACGGCAATGCCCCCCGTCCGCAAGGATTCCGCCGGGAGCTCGGCGATCACGACAGACGGTGTACGCATTGCGGTTCTCGGCGCCGGTCTTTCCGGCATCTGCATGGGCATCCAGCTCAGGAAACACGGCATCGACGACTTCGTCATCCTCGAGAAGGCCGCGAGCGTTGGCGGCACCTGGAGGGAAAACACGTATCCCGGCGTCGCCTGCGACGTGCCGTCTCACCTCTATTCATACTCCTTCGAGCTGAATCCCGAGTGGAGTCACTCGTACTCGAGCGGCCGCGAGATCTGGGACTACTGCGAGCGCTGCGTCGACGAGCACGAACTGCGCTCGAAGATTCGCTTCGGCTGGAAAGTGACCGACGTCGATTTCGACGGCGAGCGTTGGCTCGTACGTTGTGACGACGGCCGTCAGATTTCCGCCGACGTCGTGATCAGTGGTCTCGGCGGACTGCACCTGCCGAATCGCGCGAAGTTCCCGGGAATCGAGTCTTTCGCCGGCGTCCGATTCCATACGGCGGAATGGAACCACGATCACGATCTAAAGGGCCGCCGTGTCGCGATCATCGGCACCGGCGCGAGCACGGCGCAGGTGCTGCCCGGGATCGCGGACGACGTGGCCGAGGTCACCGTGTTTCAGCGATCTGCCGCTTGGGTTTTCCCGCGCTTCGCCCACGGCATCTCCGAGCAGCGGCGCGCGCTCTACCGTCGCCTACCGTGGCTCATGCGGCTCTACCGTTGGTACTTGTGGGTGTTCATGGATGGAGTCGGCACGATGTCGCTGCGCCGCAAGGGATGGTTCGCGGCCCGCCTAAAGAAAACTGGGCTCCAGCATCTCGAGGACTCGGTTCGCGATCCCGAGCTGCGTGCGCGCCTCACGCCGGACTACGAGCCGGGCTGCAAGCGACGCTGCATCTCCGACGACTATCTGTCGACCTTCAACCGCGACAACGTTCACCTCGTGACCGATCCGATTCATTGCGTCGAGCCCGACGGCATTCGCGATGCGAGCGGCAAGCTCACCCTGGTCGACACCATCGTCGAGGCAACCGGCTTCAAGCCCTTCGACATCACCGACTACGTGAGCATCCGCGGACGAGACGGCAGACGGCTCCGCGACGTGTGGTCGAAGCACGTCGAGACCTTCCGGACCCTGATGGTGCCGGGTTTCCCCAATTTCTTCCTGCTGCTCGGCCCGAACAGCGCAACCGGTCACACCTCGGCGCTCATCATGATCGAATCGCAGGCGACGTACGCCGTGCAGTGCATACAATGGATGGAACGCGAGGGGCTCGCCGAGCTCGACCCGGACCCGGATGTGGTCGCGCGCTACAACGAGAGGCTGCAGCGCGACATGCAACGCATGGTGTTCAGCGGTGGCTGCAACGCGTGGTACACGGACAGCTCGGATCGCAACTACACACTGTGGCCGTACTCGGCGCTTCGCTTCCTCGTCGAGCAGCGGAGGCCGAAAGCGGCAGAGTTCCGCATCCGGCATCGGCAGGCGTAGCGCAGGTTCATCGTTCTCAGTTCAGCAAGAACCCTCGAGTCGCGAGTTCCCGATTCTCCTCCTCACGCCGCTCTGAGCGGCACGCGCAGCGACCCTCCCAGCGCGTCGGCGGCTCTCACGTCGTCGAGCCGTCGGGTCGCCGTCCGAGCGAGAGTGAGCCTTTCTCGAGCCACTCCGCGGCGTCGGCGGGAAGCACTTCGGCTACGCGGCGCCGATAGAGCGCGACCTCGCTCTCGGTGAGCACGTCACGCCAGCGGCCGTTCGTGCCCTTGTGGAGAAAGCTCTGCACGCCACCCTCGAAGATGAGCTCGAAGGGGCCGATCTCGTCGCCGCGGGCCTTCATCGCTTCGAACGTGCAGCGCTCGACGACGCTGTCCCATAGGTTCGTCGGTACGGTGATGTCGAGAAAGCTCGCAATCCGCCGCATCTCGCCGGGGAGGTCGGCCTTCAAGTCGTTGTAGTGCACCAGTAGGACGTTCTGCTTCGTGCGGAGCGGCCACCACGACGCGAGATACGACAGCGCGCCGTCCTCGCTCAGGAGCCACGCTGGGAAATCCACGTGCGGGTCGCCGCTCCAAGCGAGAGGCTGACCCCCGCCAGCCACGGTCTCGGCATTCATCTGAGCGACGATCTCCGGACGCAGCTTCGACATGTGGTTCAGCAGCGACATGAAGGCGTCGCGCCCATCGCGGAGCACCACGATGTACGAAGCGCTCGGCCAGTACGGCACGCCGTCGGCCGGCGTGTGGGTCTTGATGAAGCGTCGATGCCGCTGCCGCTCGACGCGCTCCGCAACGCTCGCGATCGGCTCTATCCGCCCGTCGAACCACGGGCTGACGACGACGACGGGCCCCGGCAACGACCCATCTGGCCAAAGCAGCGACGCGACGATCGCTTGCGTCCACGTCGTTCCGCACTTCGCCGGCGTCGCGATAAAGATGTCTCCGGGACGATGATGGAAGGAGCCCCAGCGGGCCCCGTCGGTGAATCCGTCACGATAGATGCGCTTGGGTAGCGTCGATTCCATTGTCGGCTCCTCTCTTCATCGCAGATCGGATTGCTTGGTAGTCGTCAGGTAGCGGATCACGAGTTGGACGATCTCCTCGACATACACCTCGAGGTCACGATCGCGCGCGCCGTGGACGACGAGCTTGTGGGTCAGGGCCTCGACGGTCTGAACGACCACCGTAGCCGCGAGCACGGGGTCGGCCGTCTTCACTTCGGGGTAGCTCGCGAGCAAAAGCGCAACGCGCTCGGTGATACGGTCTTCGATCTCGACCAGGGTGCGCCTGAGACCGCGTGGCAGCGGGGCTTCCTCGAAGAGCAGTCGATGAAGATCTCGGTCACGCGCGTGAAGCTCGACCATCGCACGAACGAGGTGACGAACCGTGACAGAGAGAGATCTCGACTCGGCGACGATTTCGGCCTCCGCTCGCGCGAGCACCTCCTCGCCCTCGTGGAGGTGAGCTTCGAGTAGCGCGACTAGGAGCGCGTCCTTGCTCGGAAAGTACTGGTGGATTCAACCGCTCGTCGCAACATCGTAATCTCGAGCTTCTGATCGGAGGGCGATGTTGATGAATAGCGGAAGACGACAAGGATTGAGTTCGTCGGAGCGCAGCGAGCTGTGGCAGCGGTGGC
>Ga0247727_10001564_pt1 | contig 53952 bp, 51 predicted proteins | sample WisWelCaveWW1625_FD_202498 | JGI IMG/M metagenome (GOLD analysis project Ga0247727, IMG submission 202498) | Biofilm microbial communities from Wishing Well Cave, Virginia, United States - WW16-25 | ecosystem: Environmental > Aquatic > Deep subsurface > Groundwater > Cave microbial mat | place... | reverse complement strand
GCCCCCGCGGTCACCAAGCCCTGCACGCCCACCGCGCGCGACCACAGCCCTAGGCTTTGCCCTCCGCGGGTTGAGGCAAGGGTGGCGCCACACAGCGCCGACACCATGCACCACAACAACATTGAGCCTTCGTGGTTTCCCCACGCGCCGGCGATCCTGTAGATCAGCGGCTTATCGATGTGGGAATTCGCCGCCACCACCGCCAGCGAAAAATCCGAACTCACGAAAGCGAGGATCAAACAAACGAACGCGAGCACGATCAGCGCTCCCGCCCCCTGCGCTGTCGCCGCGGTCGCGGCCGCGCGGAAATCCCGCGGCGCGCCCGCGAGCCCGAGCGCGCCCTGGGCCAGACTCAAGGCGAGAGCCAAGCTCGCCGCGAATGAACCTAATTCGACGATCATTTGGAGCGCGGGCCGTCAGGCCCACCCATTTTTGTGCAACGTGGCAAAGCGGGGCTGATGGCCCGCGCTCGGGTTGATGCAATTGCGTTCAATTGTCCGGCCCCTTCCACTGCCCGCTCTGTTTCAGCGCTTCGGCGACTTCGCGAGGCATGTAGGTTTCATCGTGCTTGGCTAGCACGCGTTCGGCCTCGAATGACTCGCCAGGGCGCCAAGAACCTTCGGCCACCACGCCTTGGCCCTCGCGGAACAAATCCGGCAGCAGACCATTGTAGCGCACGTTCACCTGCACGGCGCCATCAGTCACGGCGAAACTGGTTGCGCCGTCAGCTTCGCGGCGCAGCGTGCCTTCGACGACGAGACCACCCAGGCGGACGCGCTGCCCGGGCGCGGCTTTCTCCGCCAGGTCGGACGGCGCCACGAAATAGACAACCGAATCGCGGAAGCCCACGCCGATCAGCACCATCGCCGCCACCAAGACAAATCCGGCCGCGCCGATCATTATCAAACGCTGATCACGTCTGCGCAATTCTGGCTCCTAATCTCACGGTTCTGCACCTGTGCTCATGCGCCGAGCCATTTCTCGCCTTGGATCGTCAGGGGCCATGCGCGCCAGCGCCTCCGCCCAAAAACGGCGCGCATCGGCGCCGCGATCCTCCTGTATTGCCGCCGTCGCCTGGTAAAGCCAGGGCGTGGGATCATTTGTCAGCGCTCCTGCCTGCTGAAACAGCGCCAGTGCCTCAGGCGTGATGCGCCCGCCCTCGATTTCCACGATGGCGCGGCCGAGCCCCAGCATCGCCTCGCCGAATTGCGGTTGGCGGCGCAACGCCGCGTCGAACGCGCGCGCGGCCTCCGCGGCGCGGCGATCGCCAAACAGCAATTGGCCGGAATAGAAATGTGGCAACGGATCGCTCGGATTATCCTTGGCGGCCTCGGCCAGCACCGCGAGCGCTTCGTCCACATTATAGCTGGTGGGATCGCGCTGCTTCAGCGCTTCCATGCGGGCAAGATAGGGCGCGTCCGGCAAATCGGGCCGGCCAATAACGAGGTAAACGCCAAGCGCCGCAAGCGCTACCGCACCGCACGCAACCAGTGCCTGCCGAGCTGCGCCCCCACCGCCGCGCCGGTAGGCACGCAGCACCCAGTACGCCGCGCCGGTGGTGAGTATTGCGGCGATGAGGGAAACCCACAATCCGGTCATTGCGCGTGATTAGCTTGCTTTAACGGCAGGTGAAATCAGCGGCGTCGCCGCAGGTGGTTAATCCGTCGCCGGCAAGCGTAGCCGCGCTTTGAGCCCACCCAGATCGCTACGTTCAAACAGCAACTCGCCTGCATAGAGATCCACGGTTTCTTTCAGGATCGAGAGGCCGAGGCCTTGGCCCGGAGCGGCTTCGTCCAGGCGCGCGCCGCGCGCCATGGCGCGCGCGAGATCGGCCGCGGCGAGCCCCGGACCATCGTCTTCAACCACGATTTCAAGCAGGCCGCCGCTCTGGCGGGGTGGCACGATGCGCACGAGAACCTGGTTTTTGGTGTACTTGCAGGCGTTGTCGATTAAATTGGCGGCCATTTCGAGCAAATCCTCGCGCTCGCCGCGAAAGGTCGCATCGGCTTCGGCATCGAGGGAGATATCCACCGCTTTTTGGTGGTCGTATTTCTGCTCCATCATGAAAACCAAGTCTTCGAGGTTTTGCCGCACCGGCGTGCGGTAGGCGATGGTGGGCGCCTGGGCGCCAGCGTGCGCCTCGGCGCGCGCCGCAACCCGCGCACGGCGAAGCTGACGTTCCACGAAGGCTTCCATCTCCTCGATCGATTGCTTCAGCACGGGCTCGCCCGCCTGTCCGCCCGCGATCGCGTTCTTCAGCACGGCGATGGGTGTTTTCAGCGCATGCGCGAGATTGCCGACATGGCGGCGCGCGCGCTCGACCACTTCGCGGTTGTGATCGACAAGCGCGTTCAATTCTTGCGTCACCGGCTGCAATTCGGCGGCATACACACCCGAGAGACGGTCGACCTGCCCGCGCCGCACGTCGGCGATGTCGCGCTGCAATTGGCGTAGCGGTTCAAGGCCGATGCGCACTTGCAGCGCCGTCGCCGCAATCACCATCAGCGCGCAGAACGCTACGAACATAGCGAAGGCGACGCCAACCAGATTAGCCGCCGGCGCCAGTATCGCGCGCGGGGCCACGCCCACCAGGAAAAGGTAACGTCCCTCCAATTGCGGCAGCTCGACAATCCGCGCCACCACGCGTAGCGATTCGCGGTCCGGGCCTTCGACATTGAGAAAGCGCGCGCGCCGCGGAGCGTCGGGTACGGCCAGCTGGCGCCGCACCTGGGGACTCAGTTCGATGGCGACGTCGAATAGCGAGGGCGAAATCACCTGCACCTCAAGGCGGCCGCCGGCCCCGATACGCGCGATCTGAAAGTAACGCCCGCTCAATGGCTGCAAATAGCGCGGATCGTAAGGGAGGTCTTGCAGCGCGATCTCGCCGGCAAGGCCAGGGCCGGCATTGCCGATCAGATTATCGGCGACGCTGGATATCTCGGGGTCAATCAGCAGGCGCAAGAGCTGGCGATTGAATTGCGCATGCGCGATCCAACCCAGGGCAACCAGGCCAATGACGCTGACAGCGGCGATGGTCAGCAAACGCGCGGCGAGCGAGCGCCGGATCAGCTGGCGGAAGCGGTTGAAAATGCCGTTGGGACTCATTCCCGCGAACCGGCGCTAACACTCCCCAGCCGTAGCGTGCGAAGCGCGCGTAGAGCCGGAATCCAGGGTCCGGCTCGGTCGTGCGGCTTTCGAGCTTGCCCCAATGTTGGAGCCCGGCTCTGCCCCCGCTTTCGCGTGAGTTCGGCCAGGGCGCCTGTGGACGGTTGCGACGACGTCGCTATTGCCGCTGGCTTCACCGCTGCTCCGCGGGGTCGATCAAGCGATAGCCGAGGCCTTTCTCTGTGAGGATGCGGTCGGCGCCTATTTTCCGCCGCAGGATGCCGACGAACACTTCGATAGTATTGGAATCGCGCTCGTGGTCCTGAGCGTAAATCTTTTCGGTTAGCTCGGTGCGCGACACGATGCGCCCGGCATGGTGCATCAGATAGTCGAGCACTTTGTACTGGTAGGCGGTGAGCTTAATCGGCGCGCCATTGACGCTGACTTGGCCCGTGGCGACATTGAGACGCAAGTCGCCGACCTCCAACACCGAGGATTGGTGGTCGGTTTGACGGCGCACATTGGCGCGCACCCGCGCCAGCAATTCGGCCATGTGGAACGGCTTGGTGACGTAATCGTTGGCGCCGAGGTCAAGGCCCTCGACCTTCTCGCTCCAGCGGTCGCGGGCGGAGAGGATTAGCACTGGCAACGTGCGGCCCTGCTTGCGCCAGGCCTTTAGCACACTCATCCCATCCACCTTAGGCAGACCCAGATCAAGGATGGCGAGATCATAGGGTTCGGTTTCGCCGAGGAACTGGCCGTCCTCGCCGTTGTCGGCGGCATCCACGGTGTAGCCGGCATCGGTCAAAGCAGAAGCTAGCTGCTCGCGCAGGTTCTTGTCGTCCTCGACCACCAGCAGCCGCATGCGCGCTTTCCCTTAGCGGATTTGTCCGCTCACAGCGTCAACGCGGAAATCGCGAACCTCGTTGTTCGCCATCCGCCAGCGCAGCACATAAAACGGTTGCGGGCCGCCCTCAAGGCGCGCGCTGATCAGTTCGCCCCCAAACCGGGCGCGAACCCCTTCAACGATATCGCGCAACGGGCGAATCTCATGCCGGCGGTCGTCGCGGCGATCCTGGGCCGGCATGATCCAACCCGGCTCGATGCCCGGACCGCGGTCACGACGCTGTGCTACCGCCGGGGTGGCGAAAGCGCTGGCCGCGACAAGGGCGGCGAGGAGGAGTGTTTTGGCCCACATGGCTTGTCCAGCTTAAGGGGGAGGCACTGAATGGGCGCTGAACGGGTTTTCCACAGCAGCTTAACCAGTTCCGATTTTTCCGGAATGCGACCATCCTTTGGCTATGAACGACATTTCCAGCCCTTGTGTGAAGGTCTGCGCCGTCGATGGGCGCGCGGGGGTTTGCGTCGGCTGTGGGCGGACGCTCAAGGAAATCGCCGCTTGGGGCGGGCTCGACGAACCCCGGCGCCGGGCGATCATGGCGGAGCTGCCGGAGCGGCTGACCGCACTTAGCTCAACTGCGCCTCCCGCAGCATGTTAAGCGCCACCAGGGCTAGAAACACCGCGAAGGCGCGCTTCAATGCGAGTTGCGGCAGCCGGTGCGCCAGGCGTGCGCCCCAGGGCGCAGTGATCGCGGTGAGCGCGGCGAGCGCCACAAAGCCGGGCAAGCTCACAAATCCCAGTGACCAGGGCGGCAGCCCTTCGCGCCCCCAGCCGGCAATCACATAGCCGACCGCCGCCGGCAGTGCGATCGCGGCGCCAAAACCCGAGGCGGTGGCGACCGCCTGATGAATCGGGCGCCCGCACAGCGTCATCGCCGTCACCCCGAACGCGCCCCCGCCGATGCCCATCAGCGCCGACAACATGCCGATGCCGCCTGCGATCAGCGCCAGCGCCGCGCCGGTCGGGAGTTGCGCCAACACCCGCAAATTTGGTTCGGCAAGACCCAATTGGGCAGCGACCAGCAACAACCCCCCGCCAAACACGATCAACAATACCTCGGTGTTCGCCGCGCCCGCCAGGCCCGCGCCGACGAGCGCTCCCAGCGTTATCCACGGCGCCCAATGCTTGAGCACATTGAGATCGACCGCGCCCACTTTCATGTGCGTCGCCAGCGAACGCCAGGAGGTCGAGACGATGGTGGCGAGCGAGGTGCCCACCGCCACATGCATGCGTACGCATTCCTCCACGCCAAGCGCGGTCAAGGCAAAATAGAGCGCCGGCACCACCACCACGCCGCCGCCAATGCCGAACAGACCGCCCACGAACCCCGCCAACAAGCCCGCGCCTATTAGGGCGAGCACAAACCACGCCAGTTCAACGCTCATCACGCAGCCTGCTGGTTCTGGCGCGAGATTTCCGCCAGCGCAGCAAGAACAACAGCAGCTTTTGCACCCGCGCACACGCCTTGTTCGGACAGCACCCGCCGCCAAGCGCGCGCGCCCTGCAGGCTGTTGAACAGGCCAAGCATGTGACGCGTCATCGCATGCAGCGGAACGCCTTCGCGCAGGCGCTGCTCGATGTACGGGAGAAAATTCAACACCGCCTCCTCGCGGCTCGCCGCCGCCGGCGCTTGGCCGAACACGCGCGTATCGACATCAAGCAGGATCGCCGGATGCTGATAAGCCGCACGCCCGAGCATGACGCCATCAAGCCCTTCGCTCTCCGCCAGCGCGTGATCCAAATCCCGCAAGCCGCCATTGAGGACGATTCGGAGTTCGGGCCGCTCGCGCTTCAGCGTACGCACCAATTCGTAATCGAGCGGCGGCGCCTCGCGATTTTCCTTGGGCGAAAGACCGCTGAGCCAAGCCCTGCGCGCATGCACGATGAAGCTCTCGCAGCCTTCGCGCGCAGCGGCGTCCACCAGCGCGAACAAGGCTTCGCGCGGCTCTTGACCATCGACTCCGATACGGCATTTAATGGTGACGGGCGTTTCGGGGACGGCCTTTTGCGCGGCGCTCCAGAGCGCGGCGACGAGTTCCGGCTCGCGCATCAAACAGGCGCCGAAGCGGCCCGATTGGACCCGGTCGGACGGGCAACCGATATTGATATTGATCTCGTCATAGCCGGCCCCGGCGCCAATGCGCGCGGCCTCGGCGATCTTGGCGGGATCGCTGCCGCCTAATTGCAGCGCGACCGGATGCTCGATCACTGAAAACCCGAGCAAGCGCGCACGATCGCCGTGGATGATCGCATCAGCGGTGATCATTTCCGAATAAAGCCGCGCCCGCCGCGTCATCACCCGATGAAACGCCCGGCAATGCCGGTCCGTCCAGTCCATCATTGGCGCGATGGAGAACTCATGACGCATCAATCTACCACGCCCCCAAGTCCACCAGCTGTCTACGCAAATGTTCCGGCAAGTCCCCGCCGCCTTGGGCCGCGGTCAAGTCAGCCGGCGCGTCTTTCGGTTGGAGATAGCGCCAACCTTGAAACGCGCGGCGCGGTTGGGGCGAAGTACGTTGCAGGCGCGCATCGAGATAAAGCCCGCAGCGCAGGCCGTGGTCGTCGCGCACTTCGGCGATTTCGACAATGCATTGGCGCACGCTGATCACGCCCTTGATCACCCAATAGAGCGACCCGCCCGCGAGCACCTCCTGCGCGCGTTTAGGCCACATCCGCGTGCCGCACACGGGCCGCTTGCGCTTTTTGATCTGTCCGATCTGGAACTCGGCCAAATCCTCGACGCTGCCCGCCCCGACGCAGAGCTTGACGATGTGAATGCTCATTGCGGCTCAAGTGATTCAGAAGCGGAAGCGGATCGCGGCATTTAAGCTGTGGCGCTCGATCTGGTCGCCGAACTCGCCTTCATACGCCAGCGAGACCGTTGAGTGGCCGTTGGTGGTGTCGATGCCGATGCCGAGCAGGGGCGCGCCCTCGCCGAAGCCTTCGTCGGTCAACTTAATATCGCCGCCGCCGGAGGCAAAGCGGAAGGTCCGCTCGGTTTCCTCGTTGATCAGATTGGCGCGGTACCCGGCAAACAGGCGCGGCGCCACGATAGCGCTGCCCATGTTGATGCGCGCGCTGAACTCAATGCCGGCGTCGCCCCACAGCCGCTGCGAAAGCGCGCTATCGACATCATAATCGATCGCCGCGCCGCCGCCCGCCTCGGTGTAGGCGGATTCCGACAGCGCCACATAGGTGAGCGCGGCCTGCGGCGTGATCACCAGCCAATCGGCAAGACTGAGCGGGGCCGAGGCGCGGATCGAGCCATGGCCTTCATAGCTCAACCAATCGGCTTCGGAGAGCGCGCTGAAGCTGCCGCCGATTTCAACAAAGCGGCGTGATCGCATTTTTCCGATTCCGCCGCCGGCGACAAAATCGAGATCGATCGGTCCCATCGCGGCGCCGAGGTAGCCGTTGACTTGGCCGAACCAGGCCGAGATTTCACCTTCCGGGCGGCCAGATTCCTCCACTTGCGAGGCGATGAACGACGCCGCCAATCCAAACAATCCCCCGCTCCGCAGCGGGCCGTCGATGCCGACCGCGAAACCGAAACCCTGGCCGGTAAATTCTTGTCCGTTGACACTCGGCGGCTGGCGCTCAAGCGCATAGCCTATCTCCTGGGCCCACACCGAAACTTCGTCGAGGCCTTGCAAGCGGGTGGCGGCCAGCCGGTTGGAGGTTGCGCTCTGCGCTTGCTGGACCGCGGTAGCGGCCAATTCCGCCGCGCCCGAGGCATAGCTCGGCAACAGATCCTCGTAGGCGTTAGCAAATCCCGCCGCGCTGTTGAGCGAGGCCATCGCCGCGCTGGCGTTGGCGTCAAGCCTGCTGGCGGCAATGATGCTGTCGAATGCGGCTGTTTGATTAGGGGTCAGTCCCAGTTGGGCCGGGGTCTTCAACACGTAACTCGCCTCAAGCGAATTCGGATCGCCAGCAACCAGGCCCAGGTTCAGATTGTAAAGGAAGGGCGCCCCAGCGCCGACGACAGGTCCGAGGCTCCCGGGATCGACGGTCAGTCCGCCGAGCGCGGTGAGAAAAACGTGGGTGTTGGTGTTGGGCAAGCCCGTGGGCACCACTGGCCGAATAAACGCGCCAGCATCGAAAGTAACCGCCCCGCTCGCGGCGATGAACGTGGATTGACCCGGCGTGGCCGAGAGCAGCACGCCAAGTTCGGAATTGGCCCCGAAATGGGCGGTGGTGATATCGACTTGACCGCCATTGAGCCCCAGCACGCCATTGATGACATCGATGCTGAGCTGGCCCAGGACGTCGTCGCTCAGCCGACCTGAATAGGTCGCGCCATTGTTGATGGTGAGCACATCGGCGCCGGCGCCAAAAGAGAGATTGCCAGCGATCGCCCCCGCGAGCAGGTTCAAGGCATCGGCGCCGGAGCCAAAGCGGATGCCGCCTTCGATTAGCACCGCCGGCCTGGCGGCAAGATCATTATCTACGGTGTCGTCGTCAAGAAATGGCGTGTCCGCCACCTGGTTCAGCGTCACCCCGATGCTCGACGCCGAAACATCGATGGCGATGGCGGCGCCGGTAATCGGCGGCGGTGGAACGCCGTCGGCGAGATCGGTATCGGTGGCGATGATCTGCGCTCGAATGGTCCCCGAATTAGTGATCGAGGCCAGCGTATTCGAGGCGTCCCTGATCGCTGTCGCGTTGCCGGTTTCGCCAAAATATTGCGCCAATAGGACGCCGCTATTGTTCACCGACGCCACATCGGCGCCGGCGTCAAGGAACAGCGCGACGGCGTCGCGCGCGGCCACCGATCCAACCGCGCTCGACACTTGGCGGCGAATCCGCATGGTGGGAACGATGGCGTTATCGCCGACATAGATTCCGTAGGCATTCGCCTCGGCCGCGCTTGCCGCCACTAGGCTGTCGATGGCTACGCCGCTTGCGGTCGTTGTCGTCGCGCCGCCGGCATCGCCTTCAATGCGAATGGCCGTTGCGGCGATGCCATCAAAGACGCCAGCGGCCACCACCGGGCCGCGCACGTGCAGCCCATAGCCCGCGGCCGTCCCCGACGCGATCGGCCCCAGCGCTAAATTCGCCGAGGGATCCGCTCGGATCAACAGAGCGGGGGCCGAGCCAAACACATTGATGGCGGCCGAGGCGTCATCGTTCAGTTCACCGGCCGTGCCGTCCAGGAGAGTGTCGCCGTCGTCATCGACGTCGTCTTCAACGCCAATGCCCTCGATGGTGATCCCCTCGGCGACACTGTAATGCACGGCCACCGTCGATCCACCGATCAACAAATCGTCAAGCGGCTCGAGGTTGGCGACACTGGCCGGGCGGTTGGTGCTGTGGAAGCCGGTAACAAGCCAAGCGCCATTGATGCGCAGCTCCCCCCCAATGGGCGCCGCCACTACCAAGCCATCGGCGCCCTTGCCGCGCGCGCTCGCGCCGCCGCGAACAAACACGTCGCCGGTGACGCCGCCCGCGGCGCCGCCATTGATGGCGATCGCCGTTGAATTGTCGCCGGTTACATTGATTGGTCCCGCGCTCGTCAGATTGCCGGTCAGCAGCGCGTCAAGCCGGATACCGGCAGAGTTTTCGCCCTCGATCGTAATCGTGCCGGTGTTCACAATGTTGCCGGTAAAGGTCGACCCAGCTTGCAAAAATATGCCGTGGCGATTGGTTCCAATCGCAAAGGCGCCGTCGAGGTCACCGTCGTTGTCTGTGTCCGCGAGCGTGTAGCTTTCAAGCAGGTTGATGGCGTTGCTGTTAGCGATGAGTCCGGCATTGCCGCCGAGCAAGCTAATGCCAGTCGTGTTGTTGGAATCGTTGGAAGCGATGGTGCCGGCGTTGGATACGTCATTGCTGGTGTTGACGCTTACCGCCGTTTGGCCAGCAGTGACGGTGATCGACCCACCCGCGGCAATGGTGACGTCGCCAGGCGAGGCGCCGTCGGGCGCGGACGTAACCAGCGGCGTTGTCGTCGCCGTCGAAACAGTGACATCGTTGGCGCTGGCGTCCTTGCCGGCAACGCCGACGAGAGCCGCAGCCAAACCGACGAGCTGAATTCGGGTGATGCGCATGCCGGTTCCGATCCCCTTCCCTGGCGGCGCTGGCGGGACCGATACGGCGCCTCAAGCCGCCTATCGCGCCGGCCCCAGGGACCATCTCGATCCTCACCCCACACCGGGCGCCGCCACAACGCTTAGCAGCGCGTTCCCGAGCGGCGCGTTTTGGTTGGCATGCCGGCTTTGCCGAATTTTGTCCAGAGCGTCACGCACGGACGAAAAAACCATGTGTTGGCAATGGAGTGGCGGCGCCGGACAACCGGCTCGCACGGGGAAACCAATGGGCCCGCCCGCCCCTAAGGGAAGGCGAGTTTTCGCACAAGCCGGCCCTGACGGTTAGGAGCGTGCGCGGCGCGGCTGGAGCGTTGGCGCCGCCAGGGGTTCCGCCGCCGCGGCCTGATTGAAGCTCAACAGCAGGGCGTCGATGGCGTCCGCCGGCGCCGGGCGTGAGAAATAATAGCCTTGCAATTCGGTGACGCCGATCAAGCGCATGATCGAGGCCTCCGCTTCGGTCTCCACGCCCTCGGCGACGATATCCATGCCCAGGCCGCGGCCGAGAGCGATCACCGATTGGATGATGGTCATGGCCCGTTTGCGTTCCTCGACCCCGGAGACAAAGGAGCGGTCGATCTTGATCTTGTCGAATCGGAAATCGCAAAGATAGCTCAGGCTTGAATAGCCGGTGCCGAAATCGTCGAGTGCGATCTTGAAGCCGAGCTCGCGGATTTCTTCGAGCGCCTGGCGGTTGCGCTCGGTCGATTCCATCAGCACGCCTTCAGTGACTTCCAGCACGATGCGAGCGGGATCGACCTGATGTTGCGCCAACAAGCGACCCAGTAGCGGCACCAGATCGACGTGGCGGAACTGAACAGGCGAGAGATTGATGGCGACATCGATATCGGGCCAGCGTTTGCTTTCCTGGAACGCGCGGTCGAGCACGTAGGCGCCAAGCGCTGGCATCATGCCGGCCTCTTCGGCGATCGGCACGAACACACCCGGAGGGATATCGCCGCGCACTTCGTGGCGCCAACGCAGCAGCGCCTCGACGCCGCTGATGCGCTGATCCGCGGCGGAGACGATCGGCTGGTAGTGCAAAATCAAATCGCCGCGTTCGATGGCCGCTTGCAGATCCACCTCGACCTCGCGGCGACGCTCGACGTCAGCCGCCATTTCGGCGCTGAAAAACATGACTCGGTCGCGGCCTTGGTCCTTGGCCCGGTAGAGCGCGACATCGGCGTTGCGCATCAGATCTTGCGGCGTGTCGCCTTGCTGGGGGGCGCTCGACACGCCAATGGAGGCGGTCATGCGCATGCTCTGGCCGTAGACGTCGAACCCCTGTTCGAAGGCGCCGCTCAAGCGCGCGGTCAATTCCGTGGCGGCCTCCGGATCGCTGGTGTGGCGCAGCACCGCGAATTCGTCGCCGCCGAAGCGAGCCAGGAAATCCTCGGGGCCAATCGCCTTTTGCAACCGCTCGGCCACCGCCATGATCAACGCATCGCCGGCCTCGTGGCCCATTGTGTCGTTGACGTCCTTGAAGCGATCGACGTCGATGTAGGCGACAATGGCGCGGCTGTTGTTGCGGTTCTGCACCAGGGTGTCTAGCGCTGCCTGCAATTGTTCTTGGAAATTGTGACGGTTGGGCAGGCCGGAGAGAGCGTCGTGAAGCGCCTGGTGGCGCGATTGTTCCTCGCGGTCGGCAAGATCACCGGACGCCTTTTTCAGGCGCGCGATCATCACCCAGGTCAGCGCCCCCACTCCGATCACGCCCAGCGCCACCAGCGGCAAGATGAACAGCAGCAGCGCCTGGCCTGGCTGGCGCGGGGTCCAGTTGATGAATCCAAGCGGCGCGCCGTCATCGGCTTCGAACGCCCCTGCAGTCATGCGTTCGTTCTCGGAAGCATTAGCCGCAACGGTCAAATCCGGGATCAGCAGCGTGCGCCCGACGCCGACCACGAAATCTTCGTCGATACGGACTACTGACACCAGCAAATGCGGCGGGCCGCTCAACAAACTAGCATTGACACTGGGCACAATCGCGATTGCGCTGACGACGGCGGGCTCACCCTTCACGGTGAGAATGTGCCCAGACCAGCCCGCGTCTTGCGCGCCCAACAGCTGAGAATAGCGGGCCTGGTCGGCGGTGAAGGCGGTGTCGCGTACACGCAGACTGGCGTCCCGCTCGCCTCTCGCCTCGCGCACTACCTGGTCGAGCACATTGCTGCGGTGCGAATAGGCCACGCCGGGCCAGCGCTGAAGCTCACCCTCGACGCTCGCGTAAACCGGCCGATTGTCGCCATCGATGATATAGATCTCGTCGTGGCCATAGGTTTCGTTGAGATAGATGCCGAAATTGGCCTCGAGCCAGTCAATGTCCGGTCGGGCGGCGGTGACCGCAATCACCGCGTCGTCCCACCAGGCGATCGCCTTTTGCTGATCGAGCACCCGGCTCACGCTCTGGTCTAGGGCGTTCTCAACCAATTGGCGCTCGCGCACCACGGCGGAGCGATTGGCCGACCACCCGGCATAAGCAACAATGACCAATAGCAGGACGCCAAACAGCGCCAGCGCCCCGCCCACCATGGCGGTCAGGCGGCGCAGATCGCTCTTGTAATGGTTCGTCGTGTTGTCGGCTGGCGTCATTGTGTAATTAGCCAAATTAAAACGCAGGGATTTCAGGCTTTCACATCAACACTGACGCACGAATACAAAAATAACGTTACACACCACAGATTTAATTGAGAATATTCCAAAGATATACTTAGTTAAGTATATACTGAGGCAATGAATCAGTCGGAAATCACATCTTGGTTAACGTGGATCAGTACACTTTAAGGCTTGTCTTTAATCTATTTACGCTTTATTAGGTATCTTGCGTCCAGCGGAAGATCGGCAGGAAGAATTCCAAGCTTCGCTCCCGCGGATTGCTTGTTATGGTTAACGAAAATCTGTGGTGACACGATGAGCCGGTACGTGCTGAAGACGCGCGCCGACAGCCCCGAGCTGCGCCGCGCCGCAATGGCGATCGAGCAAGCGGCCTGGAGTTCGCTTGGTTTTCTCAACTTCACGCGGGCGCACTTCGCCTATTACCAGGAATTGCTTGAACAACACGCCGATTTTCAGCTCTGCCTGGTTGATGAAGCGACCGGCTATCCGGTTGCGGTGGCTAATTGCGTGCCTTTAGCCTGTGATTTCAACAACCTCCCCCCCGAAGGCTGGGACTGGATCGTGGAGACCGCCGCGCAAGGGGTGGGCAGACGCAACGCGCTCGGCGCCCTCGCAATCTCGGTGCCCGGCATTCACCGCGGCAAGGGTGTGGCGCGGCGCATGATCGAAGCCTTCGGCGAATTGGCCGCCAAGAAACATCTCGACGGCGTGATCGCGCCCGTGCGTCCTTCGGAAAAATGCCGCCACCCTTTCATTCCCATGGACGATTATCTCGCCTGGACCGATCCCAAGGGTCGGTCGTTCGATCCGTGGCTGCGCAGCCATCTGGCCGCCGGTGGGCGCATTGTCGGCGCCGCCGCGCGGTCGATGGTCGTGGAAGAGCCAGTGGCGTTCTGGGAGACTTGGACCGGGCGCACCTTCACCGAGACCGGCGCGTACGCGCTCGAAGGCGCGCTCGTGCCGGTGTCCATCGGCATCGAGACGAGGATCGGCAGCTACGTCGAGCCCAACGTCTGGTTCGCCTACGCGGCCTGACACGTTCCTTGCTCCGCTGGAATCAACACTCGCCTGTCCTCCCCCGCTAGGGGGAGATGGCGCGCGCGCAAGCGCGTGACGGAGGGGGCTGCGCTGGCGCTTGAAACATTGGCGTCACCCCCTCAGTCAGCTTCGCGCAGCCAATTTCTCGGCGCGCCGCTTCGCCAAGTCGATGATATGATCCACGACCAGGTCGGTGCATTGCAAAGCATCGTAGTTTGAAAAGCGAATGACTTCGTATCCATGCGCGGCAAGCCGTGCCGTGCGCGCGGCGTCATAGTCTCGCGCCTGCTTTTGATCGTGCTGGCCGCCATCAAGTTCGACGCCCAACTTCGCGCGGCGGCATTCAAAGTCGAGAATGTAGCCGCCCACCGGCGATTGACGGCGGAACGCCAAGCCATGCCGACGCATCGGACGCAAGTGAAACCAAAGACGCATCTCAGCGTCCGTCATCCGTTGCCGCATCGCGCGCGCGAGTGGATTGCTTATGCCGGCATGCTCGCAGGAAAACCAACCAGACTCAACGCTCGTGCTCCCCCGCTAGGGGGAGCTGTGAGCGAAGCTGACTGAGGGGGTGACGCCAGCGTCGGCAGGCGCCGCGTTTCCCCCTCAGTCACGCGCTCCGCGCGCGCCACCTCCCCCTATCGGGGGAGGACGAGCGTGTGCAACAGCCAAATTTAGCGTTCGTGCTCCCCTTCGAGGGAGCAATGCTTACATCGCCTTGCGCAAATTGCGGCTGAGCACCGGGGTTTCCGCCGCCTGCCCGTACAGATAGCCCTGCGCAAATTCGCAGCCCATAGCCCGCAGCGCCGCGGCGGTAGTTTCGTCCTCGACACCCTCGGCGGTGACCTTGAGGCCGAGCGCACGCCCCAGCCCAACCAGCGCGCCGACAATGGTGGCGTTCTCTCGGTCGGTGGTGATGCGCGCCACGAACGAGCAATCGATCTTGAGCTTGTCGATCGGCAACTCGCGCAGCAGCAACAGCGACGAATATCCCGTGCCGAAATCGTCGATTGCGATTTTAACGCCCTGGTTTTTCAACGACAACAGCGAAGCCTTGGCGCGCGCGACGTCGCCGATCATCGCACTCTCGGTGACTTCGATCTCCAGACGGCGCGCCGGAAAGCCGGTTTCACGCAGGCTGCGCAGCACTTTTTCCGGAAACCATTGATCGCGTACTTGGCTCGGCGAAATGTTCACCGCGAGCGTGAATTCGCCAGCAACTTCCAGCGCCTTGCGGCAAGCGCTCGCAAACAGCGTCCAGAACATCGTATCAACCAGCCCGGCCTCCTCGGCAATCGGGATGAAGCGCGTGGGCGGTATCATGTCATGGCCGCGATGCGGCCAACGCGCAAGCATTTCGAAGCCGACGATCTCGCCGCTGTCGAGGTGCACGACCGGTTGAAAGTACGGAACGATTTCTCCATTGGGAATGGCGCTGCGTAATTCGGCTTCGAGCGCGGCCTTGTCCTTGAGTTCTTCGTCGATAGTGGAATCGAAGAACTGATAGACGCCGCGATCGTCCTTGGCGCGCAACATCGCGGCGTCGCCACGCTGCAGCAAGTCGACGGCTTTGACCCCGTCGGCGGGGCACATCGCAATGCCGATCGAGGCGCCCACCGAAAGCTTCAGTCCATTGATTAGGATCGGCGCCGACAAGTCGTTGAGGATGCGTTGCGCGGCGGTAGCCACATCTTCCCGGCCCGCGGGTCCTTCCAGCAGCACCGCGAACTCGTCGCCGCCAAGGCGCGCGGCGAAACTATCGTCACGAATGCCGACCGAAAGGCGGGCGGCGATTTCCTGCAACAAGCGATCGCCGATGGCGTGACCGTGCACGTCGTTGATCGGCTTGAAGCGATCAAGGTCGATGAACATCAGCGCGAAGGCTTCTGTTTCGTCGATCACGAACGCCAGCCTGGACTCCACCTCCTCGAGGAAACGGCGCCGGTTGGCGAGGCCGGTCAACGGATCGTGCCGCGCCTGCTTCTGCGCGCGCGATTCCGCCACCTGCCGGTCGTTGACCTCCGCTGAGAGCCTCTGGTTGGCGCTCAACAGGTCCTGTGTCCGCTCCTGCACGGTGCGCTCGAGGCCATTGCGGATCGCATCGAGGTCGAGCACGGCCTTACGGCGTTCGAGCTGGGCCTTCATCCGCGCCGTCAACACGCGCAAATCGATAGGCTTGGGAATGTAGTCGTTGGCGCCGCATTCAAGCGCGGCGGAGACGACTTCGCCCTCGTCCAAGGCGGTCACCACAATGACCGGAACGCGCTCGGCGTCGAACCGCGCGCGAATGCCGAGCAGCGCGTCGTGGCCTGAACGCTCCGGCATCAGCCAATCGAGCAACACCAGCTCAATGCTTTGCCTTTCAATCAGCGCTTCGATACCGACCGCGCTCTCGCACAGCATGACCTCGTAGCCGCGCCGCTCAAGGCGCCGGCCCAGCATGTCTCGGTTCTGCGCCTGGTCATCGACCAGCAGAATACGACCTAGGCGCCCCTTTCCAGGTGCGCCTTCTTCACCTTGCACCGAGGACATCGGCCCCCCCGTCCAACACCAAACCGCGCGAATCTACCCCAGCGAGATTGAAGCCGCGCTAACGATGCCGAGTTGATTTTTGCAAACGCGCGTTAACCAGATTGAAACCTAACCTCGTCCTCCCCCGCCGGTTGCTCCGCAACCGGCTCGTTTGCACACGCAACACTGTCAAGCCTACACGCCCGTCCTCCCTCGCCAGGGGAGGTGGCGCGCGCGCAGCGCTGACAGCTCCCCCAATTGGGGGAGCACGAGCGTTGCGCTCGCGCAGGGAATTGTTAGCGTGCCGCTATGCCTAATTTTCTCGCGCGCGCGATGCGGCGACAGATGACGGACGCGGAAATGCGCTTGTGGTTTCACTTGCGTCCGATGCGTCAGCATGGCTTGGCGTTTCGCCGTCAGTCGCCGGTGGGACGCTACATGCTCGACTTTGAATGCCGCCGCGCGAAGTTGGGCGTCGAGCTTGATGGCGGCCAGCACGACTAAAAGCAGGCGCAGGACTACGGCGCCGCGCGCACGGCGCAGCTTGCCGCGAAAGGTTACGAAGTCATTCGCTTTTCGAACTATGATGTTTTGCACAGCATCGACCTGGTGGTGGGTCACATCATCGAAATCGCAAAACGGCGCGCCGAGGAGCACGGGCGTTGAGTCTTAAGCCGCATATTTTTCGATCAGCGCCAGCAGGCCGGGGAAATCCACGGGCTTGGTGGCGAAATCGTCGCAGCCGGCCTCAAGGCATTCCCGGCGCGCCCTGTCCATGGCGTGCGCGGTCAGCGCCACGATCTTGAATTTGCGTCCCTGCGGCATTGCGCGCAGCGCGCGCGTGGCCTCGATGCCCGACATCACCGGCATGGAAATATCCATGAGGATGAGATCGGGGGCGCAGGTCTTGGCCTTCTCGACCGCCTCGGCGCCGTTTTCGGCGACGTGAACTTCATAGCCGCGACGCTGCAGCCGCCGCAACAGCATCTCGCGATTATCAGGATGGTCCTCGGCAATCAGAATACGCATGGCTCAACCCGTTTTCTTGAGTTGAAGCGGCGGCGCAACACACTCGTTTCCGGTATCGGCGGCCGGCTTGATTGTGCACGCGGCGTTCGCCGCCGCGCGCATCCTCGCTAGCGAGCCGGCCGCCTCGCGGAACGCACGCTCGGCTTCAGCTGCGCTCATCCGGGACTGTGTCACATACACAGCCAACGCCGCCCCGCCGATCACGGCGATGATGGCGAGGTTCCAGTCGGGGCGCGCGCTGAATGCCGCCATCAGCGGCGGCGTGAGCAATAGCGACAGCGCCGGCGGCGCCGCACCAGCCAATGCTATCGGCAGAGCCCCACAAGCCCCAGGACCGAAAGCGTGCACCACACCGGCAACCCACAGCACCATGGCCGCGGCCGCGCCGGCGGCCTCACCGCTGAACCAGAGCGCGATCGGCAGCAGGGTATAAAACAGCGAACTCAGGAACGCCCAAGCCGCCAAGCCCGCCCGCAGCTTAACACCTAGCCGAACGTCAGCGGTGTCGAGGCGCCGGTAGAGTTCGGCATCAAATGCCGCCAACAGCGACATGATCGCTGCCCACCCGGCGGCGCCTGTTCCCCCCATGATCGCTGCGGCGACCCCTCCAATGAGGATGGCCAAGGCGATCGAAACCGGCATTTCGCGCCGCCGTGTCTCCGCAGCGGCGGAGAGCGCCGTTGGTGGGGGATAAAACATTGCGCAAGCGGCCCGGTTAATCTGGGCAACGCTGCCAGGTTAAAGTGAATTTAGCCTAAACCTAGCGCTGCGCGGCAAGCCAAGATAGCGGCGACAAGAGCGCCTCCGATCGTTACCAACGCCGCGGCGACGACCCATATCCAAACCCCGTAGGCATGTAGAAATCATGCAATTCTCTAAACAATTCAACATATAAGACAATCCATGAGCCCGGCACGGCGGTGGTGCGCGCTTGCCCGCTGGCGTTATGTAATGTTGTAACATTGCTGGCAAAATGGCGTGCTCGATCAGGCCGTCAGGCGCTCCCAAAAACCGCGTCCTGATCGTCGCATTTGTAATTGTGGACGCCTTGCGGCCAGGACGCGAATAGCGCAGATGTTAATCGGCGGCTTTGAGGGACACATGATGTTGCTCGTATTGGTGGCGATCCGCGATTTTCTTGTGGCGATGGCGCTGGCATGGGTTGGGGTGAGTATAGAGCCACGCGGCGGCGGCGAGCCTGCCTGCGCCGGCGAAGTCTGCGACAACGAGCGCCACAACTGAATTCCCCGTTTTGGTGACTCACGGCGCGGCGGCGGGCGCTGACGGCTGCGTGCCCTTGAATGGCCCAATTTATTGCGCTTCCGTTAATCCTCGGCGCCGGTAGCGCGCCGACGAGGACAAATGACATGGACCGCCCAGAGAGCGTCTCCCCCAAACCGGGTCATCCCGGTGCTTTGATTGGTGGGCTAGCGCTCATTGTCGGCGGACTGTGGATTGCGGGCAGCATGGCCGCAGTGCTTGCTCTGCTGGGGGTCGAGCGCGTGGTTGCGCTCACACCGCTGGAGGCGGGCGCATTGGCGGCGGCGGTGCTGCTGCCAGCGTTCATGGCGTGGTTCTCGGGGGCGGCGGTGGCCGACGGTGCCCGCGCCCGGGTGGAAGCTGCCCGTTTGGCCGACGCCGCCGACCGCTTGTTTAATCCCGAGCGCAGCGCCGAAGACGCAGCGCGCCGGCTGGCGATGAGCGTGCGTGCTGAAATCAGCACGCTCGACCGTGCGCTCGAACAAACCTTGGCGCGGCTGCGTGAGGTCGAACTCCAGATCGCGCGTCATGCGCAATCGGTCGATAGCATGACCGACCAGGCCAAGGCCGGCGCCAACCAGATGATTTCCGGCATGGAGCGCGAGCGAGAGGAATTGCTGAAAATCTCGCAAGAGCTCAACAGCCGCGCGCAGACCATCGGCGATTCCATTTCGCGCCACACCCAGTCGATCTCCGAGGCGGCCCGACGAGCTGAAGCCGAAGTGCGCGCCGCCGACCAGGCGCTCGACCATCGCCTCACCTCCTTCGGCGCCGCGGCGGCACTGATCAGCGACCGCACCCACGGACTTTCGAGCGCCGCCCAAGCCAGTGCGGATTCGGCGCTGCGCTTGGAGACCGCGCTGTCCCATGCGCTCGACATTCTGGCCAAGGCGACGAATTTGACCGACGCGGCGCGCCAGTCGGCGGAAGCAGCGTCGCTGGCGGCGAACTCCACCGCCGGCGCGATCCGCGACACCACCGTGCGCGCCATCGATGACGCCAAGCGCGCCGCCGATGTCATTCGCGGCGAGGCCGTCAACGTCGAGCGCGACGCCGCGATCGCGCTGGAGCGCTTGCGCGATGCGGCCGACGCGGCGCGCTCGGCGGCGATCGGGGCGCGCGCGGCGATCGAGGACACGCACGGGCGCGCACGGACGCCCCGCCAAGATAATTCGTGGCGCAACGAACCCGATCCGATGGAGCAAGCGCCGCCGACTCGTTCCAAGCGCGGCGATGAGCCCCTCTTCGGCGAGGCTAGCGGCGAGCGCGCGAGCGATTGGACCTGGCGCGACTTGCTCTCATCGACCGATAATTCCGGTGCGTCGGACCCGCACCAGCCGCCGCGCCGCGAGAGTGCGGGCGACCCCGTTGCGCACCTGCGCCGGCAAATTTCGCAGCCGCGCGCATCGTCATCGCCAAAGCTGGCGATCGTGGAATCCATCGAGCACGCCGATTTGAGACTCGGCGAAGTGTTCACGCCGTCGGCGCTTGAGCGCATCGCCCAGCGCGCGCGCTCAGGCACGCAGTCGCGCCGCCGCGCTGTGCAGGATGCAGCGCCCGACGCCGCGCGCCGCCTAGCCCAGCACTTGACCCAAGATGACCGCGCCAAACAAGAAGCCATGCAATTCCTGCGCAACGAAGGCGCGCGCATCGCCGAACTGCTCGGCCGCGGCCGAGCCTCGATGAGCGCGGAGGCCACGCAAGCGTTCCTGCTGGTGGACGCGGCGGCGGGGTAGCTTCGCGGAAACTGCTTGCAAGCAGGGTTTTCCGGCATAACCTCCCCAGGGGGATCGGCGATGCCGGACATCCAGGACCAGAACGACGCGCGCGACCGGCTCAAGGTCTTCGTCTCCTACTCGCGCGGATTTGGCGTTCGCCGATCAGCTGGTGCTGGCGCTTGAGGACAAGGGCTTCGATGCGCTGCTCGACCGCCACGACATCGACGCCGCGGAGAAGTGGAAGGATCGCCTCGGTGCGCTGTTAAGCGGACAAGCAAAATTTGGCGTTGTGGCCAAATCCGAGTTTTTCAACAAAATTGGCTGGAGGCCGGCGTTCGGTAAAAGGGGCCGTCCATCCCAAATTGGCGCACGCGCGCGGGGCGAGCGGCACTCGCCTGGTTGGCATGAGCGTTGCAGCGGGGTCGTGCAGAGGGGCGGTTAACGCCGCTCAACCAACGCGGCCACCGGAGTTTGGCTCATGTATTTCGAGGAAGAAGAACGCGATCCGTTCGAGGCTTTCGGCGAGGCCGAGCCCGCCGATGACGCGGCCATGCAAGGCTTCAACGCACCGGCGCTAGAGTTTTCGGTCATCGAACCTGAAGCGCCCGCCAAGGTAAAGACCGCCTTCTCGTGGGCCGGGCTCGCCAGCGGCCTAGCCGCCATGGTGTGGATCGCCGGCGCCATCGGCGGGCTATTGTCCTATTATGGGCTTGAAGCATTAATGGCGATGGCGCCAGCTCTGCAGGCCGGCTTATTCGCGCTAACGTTTGGCCCTGCCCTGTTGTTCTGGGTCGCGGCCTCGGCGGCCGGCGAAGCGCTGAAGGCGCGCGGGCTTGCGGTGGAACTGACCCGCTTGGCGCGGCGTTCACCAATTGACGTTGGCGAAAAACAGGCGCGGCGCTTGAGCGAAACCGTTAAGAACGAGATCGAGGCGCTGAACGACGCTGTCGCCTGCGCGCTCGACCGCTTGGGCGAACTGGAAACCGCCGCCCAGCGCAACGCGGCCTTGTTCGGCGACGCGGTCGCCAATTCGCGAGAGAACACCGAAGCGATGTCGGAGGCGCTGGCGCGCGAACGCGACGCGCTTTTGGAGCTCAACGGCGATCTGCGCGGGCAAACCGAAACCGCGGCGAACTCGATCGGCCGCCAAGTGCGGCTGATGCGGGAAGCCTCGAAATTGGTGAAGACCGAAATCCTTGCCGCCGAGGACGCGCTCGAATCTCACCTCGCCGCCTTCGCCGCCTCCGCCAGCGTAATGGGCGAGCACACCGCCGCGTTTCAACATGTCGCCGACGGCGCCGCGCAGGCAAGCGCATCGCTCAACACAACGATGAGCGGCATGCTCGAAGGCCTCGGCGAAGCCACACGGCTGACCGACGCCGCGCGGCAATCGGCCCAGTACGCCGTGCATGCGGCCAGCGAAACCGCGAGCGCGGTGCGCGAAACCACACGCAGCGCCATTCACGAGGCCAAGCGCGCCGCTCAACTCGTCCGCGCCGAAACGGCAGCGTTGCAGGACGCCGCTGCTGAAACGCTCACCAAACTGCAATCCGCCGCGCAGGCCGCGCGTGCGGCGTCGCAGGAAAGCCAGGCCGCCGCCGACTACCACGCCGCCGCGATCGAAAAACGCCTTGGCGCGCTCGCCGCCACCGCCGGCGCGAGGACAATCGCTCCAGCGCCGCGACCAGTGGAGCGTCCGGTTGCCCATGCGGCGGCTAACGACACTGAGACGGCCAGCCTACACGCCGCTGCCGGCGCGGCCATGGCGCGCGGCGCGGCGCGCCCGCACACGCGCATCGATTCTGAGCCTCAGCGTACCGCCAAGGGCGCTTTCGGCGGCTTTGGCAATTGGGGCAATTTCGTCTCGCACCAGCGCAAGGCGGAAACGCCGCAGGCGGCTAACGATGACGATTTCGACCTCGTGGATTTCACCGCCGCGCGTGCGAACCCGGACATCGCCTTGAAAGACAGCGCCATCGATCTGATCGCGGAAGCCGGCGTCGATCTCGACGTCGTGTTGAGGGCGAGCGATCTGGAGCGAATCGCGCGTAGCTCTCGCGAGGGCGCCGCCGCGCGCCGCCGCGCCGTGCTCGACGCCGCGCCGATCGCGGTTGGGCGCGTCGCCCGCCATGTGCGCCGCCACGGGCAAGCGCAAAGCGTGGCGTCGCGGTTCCGCTCGCGCCCGGATCTAGCGAAGAGCGAGCACAGAAACGAAGGCTCGGAATTGGTGCGGGCTTACCTGTTGATCGACGCCGCGCTCGCCTGAGCGGCGGCGTCCGCCGCGAACATGCCAATGCGCGCGCTGCCTTCACGGGCGGCGCGCGCAAGCGCTTCGGCAACCGCCGATGAGGTGCGGTCAGCTACCGCCGCCTCGGTTTCTATGATGGCTTGCGCGACGATGCGCCGTCCGGGCAAGGCGATCAACGTCACGTCGGCGGAAAAGCGCGCACTCCGATTGGATTCCACCACTTCAAAATCGAGCACTTGCCAACGGACTTCATAATCGCCGCGCGCTTCGCCCACGCGGGTCGCGGCGGTGAAGCGATGCTGACGAATAAGCGTCTCAAGCAGCACCGATTGCAGCGCCGCGTCGGCGCGGTTTGACCATTGCGCTTGGGCGACATAGGCCAATTCATCGCCGCTGCGCCAAACCATGTCGGTCCCCAGGATCGACCGCTCGCCTAGCGGCGTGGCGACGCCAATTACCGCCTCGACAAACGCGCCATCGGCAGGTGCGACCACGCCGGCTTCCAGCACATAGACACGCGGCGGCGGCGGCGGTTCAGGCAGCAGCGAAACACAGCCGCCAAGCAGGAAAAACCCCGGCAACAGAGTGGAAAGGCGGGTCATGGCCGCAACTCCAAGGTGGGCCGCGGCGCGCGCGGTGTGAGCACGGAGGGGTTTTCCTCCAAATTAGTGGCGACGCGGCTCACAGCCTCCGAGGCGCGGCGAATTTCCTCCGCCGCGAGCGTCAGCTCCGGCAAGGTTTCCCCCGAAGCGATCGCGGCCGCGGCGCGAACGTCGGCCATGGCCTCGCCGAGTTCAGCAAGATCGGCTTGGGTTTGCCGTGCGAGCGCGGCAATTTCGTTGGCGGCGTCGGTCATGGCGCTCGCGGCTTCGCCCGAGCGCACAATGACGGAGCGCTGATCGGCCAAGCGATTGCTGACGGTTTCCAAGTTGGCGACAATGCGGCTGAAGCGGGCGATGTTGTCAGGCGTTAACAGTTCGCGCACCGCGGCCATAGCCTCGCTGGCGCGAAGCACGATGTCCTCGCTGCGCTCGACCAGAATGTCGATCTGGCTGCCGCGCCCGGGGATGCGTTGCACCGGCGCGCCGAACGCGGGGCGCAGCACTGGGCCTGTCCCGGCAGACACCTGAATCAGCGTAACCCCGGTCAGACCAATGGGCTCGAGTTGGGCCTCGCTATCGCGCCGCAACTGCACGTCGCGGGAGATGCGCACGCGCGCGATGACGCGGCTGGTATTCTGCAGGTCGATGCGCAAATCCTGCACTTCGCCGACCTTTATGCCGTTGAAGCGCACTTCGCCGCCCTCGGCGAGCCCGCGCACGGGATCGTCGAAGACTACGTCGTATTCGTTGTAGCCGCGGCGAAACTCCGAATTGGCCATCCACATGGCGAACAGCATTATGAAAGCCGCGCCGATAATTGTGGCGGCGCCGATCATGATATAATTGGCTTTGGTTTCCATGTTCACCCTCCCGCCACGCCGCGCCCGGCGGCGCGTCCGCGCGGACCCGAGAAATAATCCTTTACCCAGCCCTTGGCGCCGGCGACGACCTCCGCGATCGTGCCGATCGCCGCGACCTTGCCGCCGTAGAGCACCGCGACGCGGTCGCAGATTGCGTGCAACGTGTCGAGGTCGTGCGTCACCAGGAACACCGTGAGCTCAAGCGAGTGCGCCAATTCCTGGGTCATGCGGTCGAAATTTTCGGCCGCGATCGGATCGAGTCCGGCGGTGGGTTCGTCGAGGAACAGGAGTTCGGGATCGAGCGCCAGCGCGCGCGCAACCGCGGCGCGTTTGCGCATGCCGCCTGAAATCTGCGATGGCTTTTTGTGATGCGATTCTGGCCCCAACCCCGCCATTGACAGCTTCAAGCCGGCGATTTCGGAACGCAATTGATGCGACAAGTGTGTGTGCTCACGCAGTGGCGCCTCGACATTTTCCAGCAGGGTTAGGTTGGAAAACAGGGCGCCGTCCTGAAACATCACACCCAAGCGCGGCTTGCGGCGCGAATCCGCCAGGAAAGGAAACGACACTTCCCCGGCGTTTGGTTTGTCGAGACCGACGATTTCACGCAGCAGCACCGACTTGCCGCAGCCCGAAGGACCGACGATTCCTAGAATCTCGCCTCGGCGCACGTCGAGATCGAGGCCGCTGTGGACGATCTGCGCGCCGAAGCGCGTCTCAATGCCGCGCACGCGGATGGCGATCTCGGCGCTCACCAATCCATCTCCAGGAACCAGAGCGCAAACACCGCATCGAGCAGAATCACCATGAAGATGGATTGCACCACCGATGATGTGACGCGCTGTCCAAGCGAGGCGACATCGCCGCCGACCGAAAGCCCCTGTTTGCAGCCAATGATGGCCAGCGCCAGCGCGAACGCTGGCGCTTTCGACATGCCGACCCAGAAATGCTGCGCCGGCACCGCGTCGGCGATGCGTGTGAAATACAAAGCCGGGCTCACGCCCAGTTCCGCCCACGCGACCAGCAAACCGCCGAACAAGCCGGCCATCATGGCGGCAAATGTGAGGATGGGCGTCATCACCAGCATGGCGATCACGCGCGGCGCCACGAGCGCTTCCATTGGGTCAATGCCGATGACGCGCATGGCGTCGATTTCCTGGCGCATCTTCATGGCGCCGATTTCGGCGGTGAAGGCGCTGTTGGTGCGCCCCGCCAGCAGCACCGCCGTGATGACGACGCCAAACTCGCGCAACATGGAGAAAGCGACCAATTCAATGGTGAACACCGACGCGCCGAAATCACCCAGGATGCGCGCGCCCAGATAAGCAACTACAAGGCCGATGAAGAAAGCAAGTAGCGCCACGATTGGCAGCGCGTTGAAGCCGGCGACCTCCATGACATGCACGACCGACACCCAGCGAATGTGGGTGGGCCGCAGAATCAAGCGCCCGAGGACGCCTAGCGTCCGGCCCAAGAACGAGACGGTTTCCACGATCTCCTCGCCGATCACGCCCATGGCGCGCCCGACCTGCTCAAGGAAACCGACAAAGCCGCGTGGAAGAACCGGTGCGATGGCAAGCGCCACCGCCGATTTGCGCGCCGCTTCCAACAGCCGCAACGCGTTCACATGCTGGCCGCGCACGGCGACGCGGGTCGCCTCCCCGCCTGGGCTTTCGCGGAAGGTGCGGTCGATGAGAAACGCGCCGGCGACATCCAAACGTCCGAGCGCGGCGACATCGACCCCCGCGCCCGGCGTCAGTAGCGGCGCAAGCGCGCGCAAATCCGCTTCTAGACCGGCGATTGTGTCCACAGTCCAGTCGCCGCGTAGCGCAAGCACTGGCGCGCGGCCCTCCTCCATCAGGTCGAAAGCGGCCTCGCCGGCCATTTCAACATCCCTCGAGCGTCTGCCCCTCAAGCGATAACGCGTAACAGAAAAGATTAGGCAAAGAAGCCGAACGCGCTTTCGAGGCGAAGCCCGCATCTTGACATTTGGTTAAGGTTAACGGCGCGGGTGTCGCGGCGAAGGCGCAAGCAACAACAGCGCCAGCGCGCCTCCAGCCAAGGTGAGGCCTGCCATCGCCCAATACCCCCGCGCCCCCACATGTTCGTACAGCACCCCGGAGAGCAGCGTCACCGCCCCCATAAGCAGCCCCGCCGACATGGCCGCGTAAAGCGTTTGCCCCATCGCCGCCGAAGCCTCCGGGGTTTCGCGAAATAAGAGCCGCATGGCCCCGACATGGACGGCGGCAAACGACAACGTGTGCAGAATCTGCAGGGGCCAGAGTGCAACCCCCCCCGGCGCAAGCCCCATTAACAGCCAGCGCACCACGCCTCCAGCCGCGCCAACGAGGATCATCGCCTCTGGCGACACCCGCCGCTCGATCGGCGCAAGGCTCCACAGGAACACGACCTCAACGGCCACGCCGAAACCCCAGAGCAAACCCACTATTTCAGGAGGAATGCCCTGCTTGCGCCATATCAAGGTGGAAAAGCTATAATAGAATGCGTGGGCGCTCTGGATCAGGCCGCAAGCGACGATGAGGATGAGGACGCGGCGGTTCTTGAGCAATTGCCCGATCGCGGAAAGGCGCGCGGCGCGGCATTGCGCTTGCTTGGCAATCAGCGATGGCGGGTCGGGCTGAAGCGCAAACCAGGTGGAGGCGGCGGTGAGCGCGAACCCACAGAGCACCCATGCCACCACCGCGCCCAGGCCGAAGCGAGAAATCAGCACGCCGCCGGCTATGTTGGCGATAATAAAGCTGACCGAGCCGAGCGCACGTGCGTTGCCATACCGGAATTTTCCGTGCGCGGTCGCCCGCAAAGTAGCGGCTTCCACCAAGGGCGTGATCGCTTGCGACAGTGACAAGGCGATGAACCCGAGCACCAACAGCGACCAAAAATCATGCGCCAGGAAAAAGAACGCGCAATAGGCGGCAAGCGCCGCGAACGCGACGACGCGCATCGGCGTGCGCCGGTCGGCGGCGCCGTCAGCCCAGAAAGCAATGGCTGGGCCAGTGATAACGCGCGCTGCTTGCGCCAGCGACAGCACCGCGCCGATCTGGGCCCCATCCAGCCCGCGCTCGGCCTCGAGCCAACGCGGCATGAACACCATGATCACGCCGACTGTGCCGAAAAAGCATGACATCACCAAGCTCACGCGCGCGGCGCGTGAGCTGAAGGGGGAAGACGGGTCTGCGGTAAGGTGCGGTTCCATGCGGCGGTGCGGCGAATAGCATCACCAACCCCAAAACGGGAGTCACTTGCAGCGCCAGGCGGCCTTGCTCGCGCACGCGCGCGCGCTTAACCAAGCCCTATGCATGCCCCATCCCCTCAGCCCCGCCGCAGCCTCTATCCGACGCTCGAGGCCTCGCGGAGCGAAATGATCAAAGTGTCGGACTTGCACACGATTCATGTCGAGCAATGCGGCAATCCGAAGGGCCGGCCGGCACTGGCGCTGCACGGCGGGCCGGGCGGTGGGATTTCGCCGGAAATGCGCCGCTTCTTCGATCCAAGCCGCTACCGCGTTGTGATGATGGACCAGCGCGGTTGCGGACGCTCCACGCCGCACGCCGAGATTCGCGAGAACACGACCTGGGATTTGGTGGCCGACATTGAGCGTGTGCGCGCACGTCTCGACATCGAGAAATGGCTGGTGTTTGGCGGCTCGTGGGGTTCGACGCTGGCATTGGCCTATGCGGCAAGGCACCCCGAACGCGTGGCTGGCTTGGTGTTACGCGGCGTCTTTCTGCTGACCAAAGCCGAGATCGCCTGGTTTTATCAACACGGCGCCAGCAACATCTATCCCGACGCGTTCGAGCGTTATGCCTCGGTGATCCCGCCGCAAGAGCGCGGCGATATGGTGACTGCGTTTCACAAACGTCTCACCTCGCCTGATCGCGACACGCGCATGGGTGCGGCGCGCGCCTGGGCGCGCTGGGAAGGCGAAACCATTTCCATCGCCGGTGCGCGCGCGCTGCCCTCGCGCTTCAATGAGGATCGCTTCGTGGAAGCCTTCGCCTGCATCGAAAACCATTATTTTATGAATCACGGTTTCTTTGAGCGCGATGGCTGGTTGTTGGATCAAGCTGCGCGTCTGCGCCAGATTCCCCTCAGCATCACACATGGCCGCTACGACATGTGCACGCCAATCGCGTCAGCCTGGACGCTGAAGCAACGATGGCCAGAAGCAGACCTTGAGATCATCCCCGACGCCGGCCATTCAAGCCTGGAGCCCGGCATTGTCGATGCGCTGGTGCGCGCGACCGATGCGATGTGCGAAAAGGCGCCGTGGTAATTCCCCTAGCCCGCGCAGGGGCGAGGGGAATTACCACAACAGCCCGTGCGAACCGTGCTGGTCGCGGTGCAAATCCACCGAGAGCACGATGGCAAAGCCAGCCATCAAAGTCACCATCGCGGTGCCGCCGAAGGAAATCATCGGCAGCGGAATGCCGACCACGGGCACCAGCCCGATCACCATGGCGGTGTTGATGAAGACGTAACAGGCGAGCGTCGCGGCGACGCCGCTGGCGGCCAGCTTGCCGAACAAGGAGCGTGCGCGGAGCGCGACCTGCATAGCCAACGCCATCAAGGCGCCGAACAAGCAAAGCACGGCGGCGCCACCGAGCAAACCGAATTCCTCGATAATCATGGTGAAGATGAAGTCGGTGTGTTTCTCGGGCAGGAAATCGAGTTGCGATTGTGTGCCCTGCATCCAGCCGCGCCCGAACAGGCCCGACGAGCCGATGGCGATTTTCGATTGCAACACATGGTAGCCGGCGCCAAGCGGGTCGTCAGTCAATCCCAGAAACACATTGACCCGGTCGCGCTGATAATCGTGCAGCAGGCTCATATAAGCATAAAAAGCCCCGCCAATGGCGGTAAGCGCGCCAACGGCGATGATGCGCCACAACAACCCGCCCAGGAACATAATCACTATGCCGGCGAACAGAAGCAGCAAGGCGGTGCCGAGATCCGGCTGTCGCATCACCAGCGCCACCGGCAGGGCGATCATCAAGAACGGCGGGACAACCCACAACACCGTGCCCGAGCGGCGCGGATCGAGCTGGTGGTAATAGCGCGCCAGCGCCAGCACGATGCCGATTTTCATGAGTTCCGACGGCTGCAGCGATACGGGCCCCAACGACAGCCAGCGTGTGGCGCCCATGCGCGTTTCACCGAATAGCTCAACCCCAAACAAGAGCAACAGCGCGCCGGTGTAAAGCGGATAGGCGATGGCCAGCCAGAAGCGCGTGTCGAGGAACAAGGTCGCCAAAACGACAACCGCCAGGATCAGCACGAAGCGGAGCCCGTGCGTGAGCGGCATCTCGTTCCAGTCGCCTGACGACACCGAAAAATGCATCCCCACGCCAACGAAGGCGAGCGCGCAAAGCACGGTGATAATCGGCCAATTGAGTTTGGCGACACGGTCGAAAATGGTGCGCGGCCCCTGTCCGCTGGGGAGAGTCATGCGCTCCTCCCCGCTTCAAGCCGCGCCAGGCGCGCCGGCGCGCGGTTGGCGGGGTCGCGCAGCAAGGTCGCCTTTATGATTTCCTTGGCGATAGGTCCGGCCACCGCCGAGCCGCCGCCGCCGTGCTCGACCACCACTGCGCAGGCATAACGCGGCGCATGCCAGGGGCCAAAGCAGCAGAACAGCGCATTATCGCGCAAGCGCCAATCGAGCGAAGCGTTGCTGCGCACCCCGGCCGCGCGTTCGGCCGCGCTGATGACGCGCACTTGCGCTGTACCGGTCTTGCCGGCGATTTGCACCGGCGCCCAGCCTTGCGTGTCCGGCCCCGCCGGCACGGTCTCGCCCGTGGTCCGGTGGCGCACCAATTGCAGATCGCCGGCGCGCAGCGCGGTGCCGGCGGGTTCGTTGCAAACGCCGTACATGCCGTCGCGCACGCGGGCTAGAAATTCCGCCTCGATGCCATCAAGTAGAGGCGGCTGCGGCGGGTCGCTCACGCCGGGCGCTTCGCGCACCAGGCGCGGGACCACGGCGCGCCCGTTGTTGCCAAGGCGCGCCGCCATCACCGCCAATTGCAAGGGCGTCACTTGCAACGCGCCTTGGCCGATGCCGTAATTGAGCGTGAGCCCGCCGGTCCAACCCTCATGGCGATTTTCGCGCCACCAGGTCGGATCGGGCACTAGACCCTCGCGGACGTTGGGCACGTTGACATCGAAACGCTCGCCGAAACCAAACTTGCGCGCCACGGCGGCGATGAGTTCGGGCCCCGCACGTAAAGCGGCCTGATAAAAATAAACATCGCACGAGCCCTTGATGGCGTTGTGCAAATTGACGCGGCCGTGTCCTTCGCGGCGCCAGCAGTGAAAATTGCGTCCGCCATACGGGAAATAACCGGGGCAAGACACCGACCAATCGTCTTCAACGCCGGCCTGCTTGGCCGCGATGCCAACGATCATCTTAAAGGTCGATCCCGGCGCGTAAGTCCCAGTCACCGATTTGTGAAAAAGCGGTTTTTTCTCATCCTCGTTGAGCACGCGGAAGGCGTCGCGGCCGATGCCGTTGACGAACAGGTTCGGATCGAAACCCGGCGGCGAAGCCATCACCAAGAGATCGCCAGTGTAAATGTCCATCACCACGGCCGAGCCGGATTGGTCGCCGAAATTCTGCATGGCGATACGCTGCAATTCGTGGTCGATGGTAAGCACGATTCCCGAGCCGCGCTCCGATTCGCGCCGTTCGCCCTCGTCCTCGCCCATCTCCACGCCGCGCGCGTTGACCACCACTTTGCGCCAGCCGGCATGGCCATGCAGCGTGTCTTCGAGGCTGGCTTCGAGCCCGGCCTTGCCCACCCGCACATTGGGATTGCGCAGATAAGTGGCGCGGCTTTGCCCTTCGGCGCCATTTTGCAATTCGCGGTCCAGATCGCGCTGCGTCGGCTTTTGCACATAGCCGATCGGGTGGGCGTAGACTTGGAAGTAGGGATAGGCGCGCACGTCGGCAGCGTTGGCGACAATGCCCCGCAATTCCGGCAGCCGCACATTGATGGCGTTAAACTCTTCCCAGGTCAGCCCCTCGCGGATCGGCTGGGGCTCGTAGCGCGAGCCGCCGCGCACGCGGATGAGCGCGCGGCGCGCCCAATCGGCGTCCAGACCCAAAATTTTCGCGACCCGAGAAACCGCTTCCCCGATATTGTCGGAATCGTTCTGCACCACCGAGACCTGATAGTCCCGGCTGGTCTGCGCCAATACCGTGCCGAAGCGGTCATAGATGATGCCGCGCGGGGGCGCGATAATGCGGGTGTCGAAGCGGTTCTCGTCGGCGGCGGCGGTATATTCGCGGCTGAACAGATTGGTGGCTTGCAACTGCGCCATGCGGAACAGAATGGCGCCCATGACGCCCGCCCCTGCGAACGACATCAAAGCCGCGCGGCGGTTAAAGATGACGTTGGCGTCGCGCTTAGGCAACGTCGAGCCGACTTTCTTGCCGCGTTTCATTTGCGCGCTCCCGGCTCCGGGCGCATCGAAGGCGCGGCGCTCATGTAAAGCGGACGCACCAAGGGAAAGACGATGGCCGTGATGATCGCCGCTTCCGCGTACAGCGCCACCGATTCGTTGCGGCCAAGCCCAAGCGGCGCCATCAACCAGGCGATGACAATGGTCAGCAGCACGGTGACGATGAAGCCGCCCCACAGCGAGACCAGATTCGGCGCCGACATCGCGACCGTGGCGATGCGGCCGATCAAATAGGCCGACAGATAAAGCGCAACAAAAAGCCCGTATGGCCCGCCCGCCAACTGGTCGTGGACGAGCCCCAACAGCGCCAGTGTCAGCGGCGCGCTAAAACCGCTTTCATCTTCCGCCGCCCAACCATAGGCGGCCCAGAGCACCGCCATCGGCAGAGGTGGTTGCGCGAACAGCGGCCCGAGCGGCAAGGCCGGCAGAATCACGCTGGCGACAGCAAGCGCAAAACCCCAGGCGCGCAATACACGCCGACTCATGGCGCGCCTCTTCGGACCGTCGGCATCCTGCCGGCTCTGTTGCTTGCTAAGTGGTTTGCCGGCTGGAAGCCGGCGGTCCGGGTTTGCGCCCGCGGTCCAGAAGAGCGTGTCATTGCGGCGGTCCCGTTGGCGCGGGTTCGGGTTGCACCGGCGGTTCGGTTTGGGCCGGCGGTTCAACGCGCGGTCGCCGCGCCGCCGAGGGAGCGCTCGGCGTCGATGGCGGCGGCGCCATGGTCTCGCGCCCTATCACTGCGACCGACGATGTCGCTGTCAACGGCGGGCCTTGATCAGGAGCGGGCGCATCCTCGGGGGTCTCAACCCCGGCAAAGGGAATGAGGCGAACGAAATCGATCGGGCTTTGCGCGGCCGAAAGCGCCACGCGCCATTGCCCTTCACGTTCACGATGAGCCATACCCACTGGAATGCCGCGCGGAAACAGCCCGCCGTCCCCGGAGGTGATGACGCGCTCGCCTTCGCGCAAACTCCGCGCGCCGACAATGAAATCGAGCCGCGGCGCCTGCACTTGATAAGGCTGCGTCAGCAATTCGGGCGGCCGCGTCGCCTGCCCCGCCAGCACCGCGCGCACACGCGAGGCTTCGCCCAGCACGGGGATGCGCGAATTGTAATCGTCGAGCATCAGCACCCGCGCCGAGCGCCGGCCCACCGAAACTACGCGGCCGATCAATCCGTTTTCATTGACAACGACGAAGCCCACGCGGACGCCGTGGTCGGCGCCCGCATTGGCCACCAGAGTGCGGGTGAAAGGCCCGCCGGAATCGAGCACCAATTGCGCGGCGATGGCATTGTCTATATCGGCGCCTTGGCCGAACGCGTCCTCCGGCATGCGCAACAGCGCCTCATAGCGGGCATTGCGCTCGGCCAAACGCTCGGCCAGTTCGCGCCAAGTTTCCATCTCGCGCTTGTCGGCCTCGAGCTGCCCGATACGCGCGGTCGCATTCCACATCGCGCCCAGACGCTCGAAAAAATTCTCCCCAGCGCGCGCGGGCCCGGTGGCGGTGCGCCCGGCAGCCGTGGCGGCGTCATCGCCAGCCTGCATCGCCGCCCGGCCCGCGCTCGGCGCGCGCCCAGCCTGCATGCCGACCAACACCAAGGCAACGACGCCAAGCACCACCGCGACCACAATTCCCGGCGTAAACCGCCGGCCTGCGCCCGCACGCCGCACGCCGCTTCTGCGCCTGGCCACCTCAAGGCTCTCTCTCTAAGCGCGCGCTCAGACTTCCTCGCTCAGCAGGCGGCGCGCTTCCGACGAATTTATAGTGTCGAGCGCAATTCCGCAGCCTTTGACCACACATCGCAGCGGATCGTCGGCGACCGACACACGGATCGAGATGCGTTCCTGCAAGACTGTGTCGAGATTGCGGAGCAACGCGCCGCCCCCTGTCAGCATCAGGCCATGATCGTAGATGTCGGCGGCCAGTTCCGGCGGCATTTGCTCGAAGGCCTGGCGCACCGCATCGACGATGCGGGTCACCGGCTCGGCTAACGCCTCGGCGACCATGGCCTCGTTGACGATGATTTCCTTGGGCACGCCGGAGAGATTGTCGCGGCCCTTGATCGGCATCGACATGCCAGAGCCTGAATCAGGCGCCTTAGCGGTGCCGATTTCCTTCTTGATCCGCTCGGCGGTGGATTCGCCGATCATCAGATTTTCGTGGCGGCGCAAATACTGGATGATGGCTTCGTCCATCTTGTCGCCGGCCTCACGCAGCGTGCGCGACCAGACCAGACCACCCAAGGATAGGACCGCGATTTCGGTGGTGCCGCCGCCGATATCGACCACCATGCAGCCGGAAGGATCGTCTATCTGCAAGCCAGCGCCAAGCGCTGCGGCCACCGGTTCCTCGATCAACTTGACCCGGCGCGCGCCGGACGCTTGCGCGCTTTCCAAAATGGTGCGCCGCTCCACCGGCGTCGCGCCCGTGGGCACGCAAATCACGATCTGCGGTGAGATTAGAGAAGGCCGCGGCAGCACCTTACGGATAAATTGTTTGATCATCTCCTCGGCGACGTCGAAATCGGCGATGACGCCGTCTCTGAGCGGCCTGATGACTTCCATGTTGCGGTGGGTCTTGCCGAGCATGGTCTTGGCTTCGGCGCCGACTGCGTAAACGACCTTGCGCCCGCCCTCGTTGACATAAGCAACCACCGAGGGTTCGTCCAAGACGATGCCCCGGCCCTTTACGTGAATGAGCGTGTTGGCGGTCCCGAGATCGATCGCCAGATCCGGCGCCACGAGACCAAACATATTGCCGAGCATGCCCAGAAGACCCTTGCCGTTGGAAAGCAGACCGAATCAGCCCGTTCGGGCTTAACGCGGCAAGCTTAACAATCCTCGGAACGGCGCCGGCCAAGAGGCCGCCCGCAAGAACGAGGGGGGCGTTGGAGGCGTGTGGACGCGCTCCGAGGCCCGGATTTGCACGCCGCATGCCGCCGACCGCCCCCAGTCGCACCGAGGTTGAGGACTTGCCGCGATGTCGCGCGCGATGCAAGGGGCGCACCGCAGCCGTGCGCTCTTGCCGCCGGCGATCCGGCGCCCGATGATGGGTCGCGGGAAAATGCCGCCGGGCGGGGAATGGCTTGATCGCGAAGGCTTTCAGATTTCTGGCGACGGCTTTGATGCTGGCGCTGGCGGGCTCTGCGGCGGCGCAAACCAGCGTCGATGAGGCCGAACGCGGCATCGTGCGCGTGGTGGTGATCTTGGAAACCGCCGAGGGCCGGATGCTCTACGGCTCCGGTTCGGGGTTCGTGGTCGCCCCCAATCTGGTGGTGACCAGCGCCCACGTGGTGGCCCCCGCCCGCCAGCGCCCAGAGTACGGCGTGGCGATTGTGCCCCCGCGCGGGGACGGTTTGCTGGCGGCGCATATTATCCGCTATTCGCCACTTGGCGAACTTGCTCTGCTTGAATTTCGCGGCGGTCCCGAGGACCAGCCGCCGCTGACGATCTCCACCGTCGAACCGCACGCCGGCGATGGAGTGGTGGCGCTGGGTTATCCCGATGTCGATTACCAAGGCGCGACCGGGGCCGACCTGCTCAGGCCGACGCCTGCCTCTCGCACCTCTGGACAAATTTCGGCGCTGCGAGACCGTGCGCCCACCGGCGAGGCAATCCCGACCATCAACCACCAGGCGGTGATTTCGTCGGGCTCCTCGGGCGGGCCGCTGCTGGATGAATGCGGTCGCGTGATCGGGGTCAATTCATGGCATGTCAGCGGCGCCGACACGCGCGAGACCCGCGGCGTCTCCACGCGCGCCGCCCAGCTGCTGCAATTCCTCGACCAGGCCGGCGTCAGCCCAACCTTGAGCGACGAACGCTGCCTATCCTACGCCGAACGCATAGAGGCCGAACGCGTCGCCACCATCGACGCGCTGCAAACGCAGAACCAAACGCTGGCTTCAAAACTGGAAACCGCCGACCGGTTGACGCGCATCGCCATCGTTATCCTGATCGGAGGAACCTTGGCTCTGTTCGTGGCCGTGTGCGTGCTCGGCGCGGTGGTGTTGTCGCGGCGGCGCGCGCAATTGCAAACGCAGCCGCATCTCTCGCCGAGCGCCGAGCCGCTGCCGCGGCCGCGCATCGGAATCATCGCCATTGTCGCCGGCGCCACATTCGCATCGCTCCTGATTGTTGCGGTCGGCGTCGCGCTATTGCGCGCACGCCCGCAAAGCGAGGCGCGGCCGCCCGAGATTCCGGCATTCGCCGGGTCGATCTCGTGTACCCTCGACCGCGCCGCCAGTATCGGCGCCGAGGGCGTGTCCGACATGAGCTTCACCGCCTCGGGGCAATTGTGCGTCAACGAGCGTACGCTATATGCGCGCGCGCGCGATGGGACCAGCTACCAACGCGCCATCGTGCTCGGCGAAGCGCGCGCACTCGACATCCTCACCATCGACCCCGAGAGCGGCGCCTTTCGCCGCGACCGTTACCCGCTCGACGATGAAGCCTTTGGCGCCGCCAACCAAGCGGTGGCGCAATCCGGCGCCGGGCGCGGCTGCGCCGGCGAAGGCGCCAGCGACGCGGTGGCGCGCCGCAACGAAACGCTGATGCGCTTCGCCGAAGGCGAACCCACTCAACGTCTAGTGTGGCGCTGCCAAGCACGAAATTGAGCAAACGCCGATAATCGCAATGACGGTTTTATCTTTGCCCCGTCGCTTGCGCTACGCGCCACACGATATTGCCGACATCGTCGGCCACCAGCAATGCGCCGGTTTGGTCCATGGCCACGCCGACGGGGCGGCCCTGCGCTTCGCCGCGCGGGTTCAAGAAGCCGGTGAGAAAATCCTCGACCGCGCCCGATGGAATTCCACGCGTGAACGGCACGAACACCACCTTGTATCCAACGGGTTCGCTGCGGTTCCATGAGCCGTGCTGGCCGATGAAGGCGCCGTTGAAATAATGCCGCGGGAAGGCGTCATCGCGGTAGAAATGCAGACCCAGCGAGGCGGTGTGGGCGCCCAACGCATAATCCGGCGCTAGCGCAGTGGCGACCAAATCAGACCGCTGCGGTCGCACACGCGCATCGACGTTTTTTCCAAAATACGAATAGGGCCAACCATAGAAGCCGCCGTCGCGCACGCTGGTCATGTAATCGGGAACCAGATTGTCGCCCAGCATATCGCGTTCATTCACCGCCACCCAAAGCATGTCGGTGTCGCGGGCCCAAGCCATACCGACCGGATTGCGCAAGCCCGAGGCGTAGATGCGCGCGCCCGAGCCATCGGGGTTGAATTCCCAGATCGCCGCACGGCCTTCTTCCGCCGCCATGCCGTTGTCGGCGATATTGCTGGAGGAGCCCACCGCGACATAGAGCTTCGTGCCCGCGGCGTTGGCGATCAGGTTGCGAGTCCAATGCCCGTTGTCGCCTTCGCGGAACGGCAGTTCGAGCACGGTTTCTCCGCGGCCGGTTACTCCAATAGCGTCACGCGTGTACGGGAAGCGCATCACAGCATCGGTGTTGGCGACATAAAAATACTCCCCCAGCAGCGCCATCCCGAACGGCTGGTTCAAGTTTTCCGCGAATACGTGGCGCGCATCGACATCGCCGTCTAAATCGTCGTCGCGCAGCAGCGTGATGCGATCGGCGCTGTCGCCCAGGGCCCCGGCGCGGCGCTGCACGCCGTTGCGGATCCAGTCCAACGCGCCGCCCCCGCGCGCGGCCCTAGTCGAAGATTCCGCCACCAGCACATCGCCGTTCGCCAGTAGATAAATCCAGCGCGGGTGATCGAGACCCTCGGCATATCGGGTGACCACAAAGCCCGCCGGCGCTTGCGGCGCGGCGCTCGCTGGCCAGCCAATTGCGCGCGCGGGGTTCACAACCGGCAGACCGGCGCTATTTGGCGCGGGAAGGTGTGGATCGGGGCCGTAACCTTGGTCCGGCGTGGACGCTGCGGGCCCGCAAGCCATGAGCACCGCCAGCAGCGCGAAAATCAGCTTATTCATCAATGCAGACTAACGCTTTTTTTGAATCGACTGAAATCATTCCGCCAGGCTCTGCCAGGCTCCGCGCCCAGCCTTCGCTCCCGGCTATAATGTATTGTTTTTGGGTACATAAACCGATGACAGGCCCATGCCCAGCTCGGGCGCCCGAAAGGAGCATGGGCGTGAACTCATAATAGGTTCAATTCATGAGCGAAACCGGCGTTTTTCTCACCCGGTGGCCGATGCTTACCCCCGGCGGCATGCCCAATCCGCTAGCGCGAAGAACTCCGTCATCAGCGCTGCTCAGGCCGTCTCACGCGGTTGCACACGCGATGCGATCTCGCGCCCCTTCTCGGCCTGCGCCTTCGAAAGATCGTGCGCGGCTTGGAGATTCATCCAAAAATCCGGCGTGGTGCCAAAATAACGACCGTGCCGAATCGCGGTGTCGGCGCTGACGGCGCGCGGATTATCGGCCTTGATGATTTCGCCGATGCGGGTGGCGGGCACGGCAAGCTCGATCGCCAAGCGATTGGCGGACAAGGCCAGCGGCGCCATGAATTCTTGTTTCAACACTTCGCCGGGATGAGTGCGGATCCGGGGCAACTTGCGCTCCTAATGACAGTCGACAATCTCAACATCCTCGGCGCCATTTCCAACCCAGCGAAAGCAGATGCGGATGCTGTGCCGACCCCGCCGATCCACCTTTAAAGCCTGGGTTGCACTTGGGCCCGCCCTCGCTTGTGTGCTGCCGAGATAGGCATGCGGCGGGACAAACGCTAGCCCCTGAGCGGGTTCGAGCGCCTAGTCGGTCATACAATCGACAGACTTGATTCTTCTGCTTCCCGCTGCGGAAAACAGCGGGGGCGATCATGATCCAGAGGCGCGATTTGTTGATTGGTGCGACGTCATGCCTGGCCGCATGTGCGACGCCAGACGGGGTCGCGGACCTGGACGTGGTGCTCCGGAATTACGCCCGCGCGCGCGGCGGGGTGGCCGCGCTCAACGCCGTCCGCTCAACACTTAACGTGTGCGAAATCGTCGAGCCGACCTTCACCGTCAACGGCAGATACATAGCCACGACCAACGGGAGGATGCGCGTTGATGTGTTTTATGACGGTGCCCGCGCCTTCAGCGAAGGCATTGACGATGAGGGCGCTTGGTCTTGGCCGAGCGACGCGGCTGCGCCGAGCCCCGCGACGCCGGTGGCGCGCGCGGCGCTGGCGCATGGGATCGAGTTCAACCTGTTCGGATTGCAAGCTCTGCCGCGGAGGGGCCATACGCTTACGCTCGAAGGGCGCGAAGAAATCGCCGGGATCGAATATTACAAAGTCAAACTGCGCTTGGCCGGCGGCTTCGAGACTTGGCGTTATGTCAACCCGGAGACGTGGCTGCCTGACCGCGGCCGCGATCTGCGCGCGCTTAACCCCGATGTTGATACGACACAAATCCCGATCGAGACCGAAAATATGGACTTTCGCGCTGTGAGCGGGGTGCTGACGCCATTCCGTTGGGTGCAACGAAACGTCCAGACCAATGAGGAACTTCAGCACGGGACCATTCGGATGCTGAACTACAACGTGCCCGCAGACGTGCTCAATTTCCTGCGTGGGGCGCCGGTCATTACGCCTGCGCCCTAAACCACCGCCCCCATGCTTACGCCTGGCGGCACGGGCGTATCCGCCGGCACGAAGAAGTCCGGCATCAGCGGCTTTAATGGGTCGACGCGGTATTTGTCGAAATCCCGCTCCCCCTCAGAATAGAGCAGCACGTCGTCGATGAAGAAATTGCCGCTGCATTCGCGCGCGGGTTTGTTGAAGATGGCGTAGGCGGCGTCGGAGATGATGTCGGTGCTGCGGCAGTGCTTCATGCCTTCCCCGCCGGTGAGCGCGAACTCTATCGCGGCGGTGGCGATGCCGGTGCGCGGCCACAGCGCGTTGAAGGCGATGCCGTCGTCGCGGAATTCCTCGGCCATGCCGAGCACGCACATGCTCATGCCGTATTTCGCCATGGTGTATGCGACGTGCCCGCCGAACCAGCGCGGCGACATGTCCAGCGGCGGCGACAGCATCAGCACATGCGGGTTGGCCGCGTTCTTCAAGTGCGGGATGCAGGCGCGGCTGACGATGAAAGTTCCGCGCGCATTGACCTGGTTCATCAGATCATAGCGGCGGATGTCGGTTTGAAGCGTGCCGGTGAGCTGGATGGCGGAGGCGTTATTGACGCAAATGTCGATGCCGCCAAAGCGCGCCACGGCGGCGTCCACCGCCGCCTGCACGCTGTCAGGATCGCGCACATCCACGATCAGGGGCAGCGCTTGCCCGCCGGCCTTCGCCACCTCTTCCGCAGCGGAATAGATTGTCCCGGGGAGCTTCTTGTGCGGCTCGGCGGTTTTGGCGGCGATCACGATATTGGCGCCGTCGCGGGCGGCCCTGAGCCCGATAGCCAGGCCAATGCCCCGGCTGGCGCCGGTAATGAACAAGGCTTTTCCACGCAGGCTCATCGATCTCTCCCGATTTTCGCCACACTAAGACCATCCGGGCCGGATTTGACAGTCTGGGATTTGGAATATGACGGGGGGCTTGACGGGCGAGCGTCTGCGTTGAGACTTCCGCACCGAGAACCTACCTGGAGGATCACGCATGCGCGAGCTTGCATTTGCCGCAATGATCGGCGTTGGACTGGCAATTGCCGCCGCCGAGGCGCGCCCGTGGACCGACCCCGCGGGCCGCATCACCATTGATGTGCCCAGCAGCTGGGTTGTCTCTTCCGAACGCACCGAGGACTTCAGCCACGTCATCGCGGGCAACGCCAACAACGAGTGCCAGTTTATCATTACCCCAAACCCAGGCTCAGCCGGCGGTACTGTCGATACATCCCGGCGCACGGCGCTCAACGACGCACAATTCAATGATGCCGCCTGGGTGCAAATGTCCCGCGGACTGGTGTCAATCTTCCCCAATAACTCGGTGGTTTTCATCTCGCGCACTCGCGACGATTCTGGCCCCTGGCCGGTGCAACGGGCGGAACTACAATCGACGGAGCGTCAGGTTCACGCGGGGCTGCAGGTTCGTCCTGGTTTCGACATCCTCGGCTTTTGCATGACCTATGGCGGCGCCGATCCGATCACGGTCTACGACAACGTTCTGCGCACGATGGGCCATCCCAACGACGCTACGTTCCTGGCCGAGGGGCAGCGCCAAGCAGCCGAGCGTGAAGCGCGAGCCGCCGCTGCTCAAGCAGCGGCGGACGCGGCAGCGGCAGCTGCCGCGGAACGAGTGGCCGCCGGCGAACGACGACGACGCAATAACTAAGACCCGTTCATCAGCGTAAACGCTTGGTTATCCATGCGTTTACGTGCAATTCACAACGTTGGCTCATGTCATTGAGCCATGAATGGAAGATTCCCGAACCTAGCCGGCGCGGACGCCACGCTTGCGCCGCTGCTGATCGCGCTGGCAGCTGGCGCGGCCGCGTTGGCCTCGCCGGCTGCTTCCGTTCTGGTGCTGGCCGCGCTTACGGCGCGCGTGCTGGTGCGTGGCGCGTCGTTTCGCGTGGAAGTCATGTCGCTGGTGGGGCCCGCTTTCGCGTCGCTGATGCTTGGCGCATTTGTCGGCTTGGCCGCGGGTGTTGGCTTATTATTCGTGTGGCGGCTGATCGCCGACACGCGCTGGAGCGCGAGGCAAGCCGCCCGTTTGGCGCTCACCGACGGCGCCCCTGCCGAAGCGACGCCGCGCGCGCTCGCCCATGTCTGGCTTACACCGCTCTACGGACTCGCTATTGTCGCCTATACGGCGCCGCACTTGATCGCGGGTTTGCCGCTTGACCTACCGCACGTACCGATCTGGGTTCCGCTGGCCGGGGGCGGGACGGCGGCGGTCGCATTCATCGACTGGGCGCTCAAGCGCGCGGCGGATTGGCGCCTTGGCGAACTTGCCGCCGCGCCCGCCGCGCACCTGCTGGCGCACCATGCTTTGTTCTTGTTCGCCTTCGGGCTAACGCTCGATGTGTCGGCGGGCGTGGTCGCGCTGATCGCTTGGCGCTTGGCGCACGCCGCGCCAGCGCCTCAGGCGAGCTTCACCGCAGTTCCGTAAGCCAACACTTCGGTCGCCTGGCCCTGGCCGGTGTCGGTGGTTTCAAACCGCGCTCCTATGATCGCGTCCGCGCCCAGGGACCTTGCGTGTTCGATCATGCGGTCGAGCGCCTGTTCGCGGCTCTCGGCCAGGAGCTTGGTGTATTCGTGGATTTCGCCGCCGACGATCATGCGCAACCCCGCGACGATATCGCGGCCAATAAAACGCGAACGCACGACGTTGCCGCGCACCAGGCCGATCTGCTGGGCGACCTGGCGACCGTGAACCTCGAAGGTTGTCGATATAATCATTTGGCGCTCCGAATCATCTTTCCACGTCACGATAGCGTTTTTCCGAGGACTCGCCGCGCTGATCGGCGATCACCCGCAGCAGCATCCAGACGCCGCCGACAAGCATCAGCACAAATCCGCTTGCGGCGAGCAACGCCAAGCCGATCGCCGCGATGATTCCTCCAACCAGAGCGGCCGGATTGCCGCCGCTAAAAGCCGCGCCAATGACTGTCCCAATGCCCAGAAAATAGGCGAGCCCCGCCAAACCCGCACCGATGCAGAAACACAAGAGCGCGTTGTTCGAGCGATGCTCAGGGTTGGGGCCTTCAGGCTGGCTCATAACGGATCACCTCTCCCGCATCGATTACGCGCCGCGCCAGCCCGCGCCCGATCAGGCAATTGGCGTGGGCGATGGCTTCGCCGGTGGCCATGCCCAGCAGATCCACGCCGATCTTGCGTCCAAACAACGCCACAAACAAATCCACCGCCCGCTTCGGGGTCTGCGCCAAACGCTGCGATACCCGCGCGAGCGCGCGTTCGTGGCCCTCAACCAGATTGGCAAGGCGATCATGCAGGCCAAGGAACGGTTCGTTGTGCGAGGGCAGCGTTAGCACGTCGCCCGGAACCGCGCTGACCAGCTTGTGACACGAATTGATCCAATCGGTGAGCGGATCGCCCTCCGGCTCGGTAGGAAACACCGAGACATTCGAGGAAATGCGCGGCAGCACTTGGTCGCCGGAGATGAAGAGTTTCAGCTCCTCCTGCCACAGGCACGCGTGTTCCGGAGAGTGGCCATTGCCGACGATCACATGCCATGGCCGCCCACCAATGTCGATCATTTCGCCGTCGGAGAGTCGGCGATAGGAATCGGGGACGCGCGACACCGCTTTGCCGAAACCGCCAAAGCGCGCCTTGTAAGACGCGATCGCCTCCTCATCCCACCCGGCGGCGCGATAGAAGCGCACGCCTTCTTCCGGCGCCTCGCGGCCGGTGTCGGCGACCAGTACACGCCCGGTCATGTATTCAAGCCGGCTCATCCACAGCGGCGCGCCGAATTTGCGGCAAATCCAACCGGCGAGCCCCAAATGGTCGGGGTGCATGTGCGTGCAGATGACGCGCGTGACCGGCTTGCCCTTCAGCGTAGCGCCGAAAATCGCGCGCCAATGTTCGCGCGATTCCTCAAGCGCCACGCCGGTATCGACAATGGTCCAGCCCTCGCCGTCCTCAAGCAGCCAAAGATTAATCCATTTCAGCGCGAACGGCAGCGGCATGCGGACCCAATGCACCCCCGGCGCGATCTCCCGCGCCACGCCCGCCGGCGGGGGCTCGCCCAACGGATAAGCGAGCTGCACCCGAGCTGGGCGGTCCGCCGCAGCTTCATCTTCAAGACCGTCCATGGACACGTGCTATTCTCCTGCGGTGAGAGTCTAGCCGAGACGGACGCTGCAACCAAATCGGTGTTTCGCGAAGATTCAGCCAATCGCGGATTGGCCGATGCCCAAACAAGGATTAAATTGCCGGCCTGACGCAGGGGGACCCAAGGCCATGAAACGCATCGTCATCTGCATGGACGGCACTTGGCAGAACCTTGCCTGGCAGACCATCGATTATGACCCGATCACCGGCGGCGCCGTGGATCGGCGCACCAATGTCGCCAAAATCGCCCAGCAGGCGGCGGCCTGCGACGACCACAACAACCCGCAGATTGTGTTCTACAGCCCCGGTGTGGGCGCGCGCACCTTTGTCACCCAAAACAAGAAACAGGTGGCCCATTACGAAGGCGCCACCGGCGAAGGCAGCGAGGAAAATATCATCGCGGCCTATCTCTTTCTCTCCTTCAATTACGAGCCTGGCGACCATATCCATCTGTTCGGGTTCTCGCGCGGCGCATTTGGGGTGCGCAGCCTCGCTGGCTTGGTGCGGCGCTGCGGCATTCTTAACCGTACCGAAACCGCGCAGGTGCGCAACGCCCTCGACCTCTACCGCAAGGATCCCGGGCCGGACCGCGACGCTTTGGCGGGAAGGTTTCGCAAGCAATATTGCGCGGCAAGGGTCGCTGGCGTCGATACCGCGCTAGACGACCCGCAAGCGGTCAAGATCACCTTCATGGGCGTATTCGAAACCGTCGTGATGCGCAAAGGATTGCTGGAACTGGCCGGACTGGCGCAGCCGAGTCGGGAGTACAGCTTCCATGACCTGAAACTGGGCAATCACGTCATGGCCGCGCGTCATGCGATGGCGCTCGACGAGCGCCGCAACACGTTGCCGCTAACACCCTGGAGCAATATCGGCGGCTTCTGCGAGGATCGGAACTGCAAGCCTTACGCGCCCGATGCCCCCTACCAGCAGAAATGGTTCGCCGGCGCGCACGGCGATGTCGGCGGCGGTCAGAGCCGGCCGCTCTCGGCGGTCAGCCGCAAATGGGTGCTCAGCGGCGCCTCCAGGGCAGGCCTCAAGGTCAACGAGCCGCTGAGGAACGACGGAGATCCGAGCAATCCGGACTTTCTCAACGGCGAGATCGAGGCTCTGATTTCACTGGGCCAGCTCGGCTATAGCGACCGCATCGTCTTTCCCGAGCCTCCCGACCCGAGCGAAAAAAACACAGTGCGCAGGCGCCGCGAGCGCGCCGCTTTGGAGCACCTCGACCAGCATGTCCATGTCAGTGTTGCGGTCCGCATGCTCAGTGAGGGGTTGGGCTATTGGCCGCGCCCGCTGCGCCCGTTCAAGCGCCTGATCAATCCCAAAGCCAGGCCATTCCAAGAATGGCTGGAGCAACGCAAACACGAGATGTTCGGATAAAGCCTCAGCCAAGGTCGGTCAGCCCGGGGTCGCACAGTGCCGCCGCGCCGAGCTTTATCGCGGGCAGCCGGCCAGGCGCGCGCGCCAGCACGGTTTCGGCAAAATACCCAAGCAGTGCGACTTGCTGATCCAGGATTGACTTGGTCATGGCCGCGTGCGCGGGCGCGCGCAGCAACCCCCTTGCGAGAAACATGCCGCCCGCGACGTCGCCGGCGAGCGCCAGATAATCAGATGCGCCGGCGAGCGCATCGGCGCGGTCCTTCGCGGCGAGCATGAAATCAGTCGCCTCACTGAGCGCTTCGGCGGCGGCGGCCAAGCGCACTGACGCGCGGTGACCGAATGCAGCCGTTTCGCGCGCCTCGGCGATCAGCGCCCGCATTGCCTCGCCGCGGTCGCCGAGGAGCTTGCGCCCGTAAAGGTCGATAGCTTGTATGCCGTTCGTGCCTTCGTAGATCGGCGCGATGCGGGCGTCGCGATAGAATTGCGCCGCGCCGCCTTCTTCAACGAAACCCATGCCGCCATGGATCTGCACGCCAAGGCTCGCGGCTTCGACGCCCATGTCCGTGCACCACGCCTTGGCGATCGGGGTCAGCAGGTCTTCACGGGGCTTGTCGCCACAATCGGCGGCCACCGCCGTAGCGTAGCAGAGCGCGCGGCCGGCTTGGAGTTTTGCTTTCATGGTCATGAGCATGCGCCGCACGTCGGGATGCTCAATGATGAAGCCGCCGCCCTGCTTGCGTTCACGCGCATAGGCGAGCGCCTTCTGATACGCTGCCTCCGCCACCCCCACGCCCTGCACCGCGACATTGATCCGCGCCGCGTTCATCATCGTGAACATGGCGGCGAGACCTTTATTCTCCTCCCCGATCAGCCAACCCCTCGCGCCCTCGTAAGCCATGGTGCAGGTGGGCGAAGCGTGGATGCCCATCTTTTCCTCCACGCCGATGCAGCTGACCGCATTGCGCGCGTTATCGTCGTCGTGAAATTTCGGCACGATAAACAGCGAGATGCCCTTCGATCCTGGCGGCGCTCCTTCGATGCGCGCAAGCACAAGATGGATGATGTTGTCCGCCAAATCGTGCTCACCCCAGGTGATAAAAATCTTCTGGCCGGTGATGCGGTAGACGCCATCGGCGGCGCGAGCAGCCTTGGTTGTCAACGCGCCCAGATCCGAGCCGGCTTGCGGCTCGGTCAAATTCATCGTTCCGGTCCATTCCCCAAAGACCAGCTTGTGGAGGTAGAGCTGTTTTTGGTCTGGCGTCCCGTGCTGCTCGATGGCTTCGATAGCGCCGAGGGTCAACAGCGGCAGCAGGCCGAAGCTCATGTTGGCGCCGTGCACCATCTCCATCACAGCCAGCGCCACGGCGCGCGGCAAGCTCTGCCCGCCGTAGGCCGGGTCCGCCGCCAATCCCTGCCAGCCGCCCCACTTGAACGCTTCGTATGCCTCGCGAAAGCCGATTGCGGCGTGCACTACGCCATGGTCGAACTTCACCCCAGCCCGGTCGCCGCTCCGATTGATCGGCGCCAGCGTCTCGGCCGCTAGCTTGCCCGCGCCTTCGAGGATCGCCGCCAACAGGTCGGCGTCGAGATCGGCAAAGCGGCCTTCCCGTTGCACTGACCAAAGGTCAGCGCAGGCTTCGAGCGCAAAGCGCATGTCGGCAATCGGCGCGCGATAGCTCATTTCATCCTCCGGGAGGCGCCTTTAGCACGCGAACACGATTCCGCGAGCCGCAAACATGTGCGGCGACACGCTTGCCGGGGCCGTGCTAGACGCCCCCATGCACGCTCATTAGGGGACATTGCATGCGCTTCACATTTCTCGCCGCCGCGCTTCTGCTCGCGGCCTGCGCCCACATGCCAATGGCGCCGCCGGTCGCTTCCGCGCCAGCCGGCATCTCACCAGTAGCGGCTATGCTTCCCCCCGGCGCCGATACCTCGCTCAATGCCGCCGACGCGCCGGCCGGCGCTTACACGCTTGATTCAAGGCATGCCAGCGTGACCTGGCGTATCCGCCACATGGGCCTCGGCATCTACACGGCGCGCTTCGATACGCTCTCGGGCACGCTCAATTTCGATCCGGCGCACCCCGAAAACTCAATCGTCAACGTAACCATCGCCGCCAATTCAGTGAGCACCGGGCTGGTGAACGCACAAGGCCAACGCGCCTTCGATCACGAGATCGCCAACATCGCCCTCGGAGCGGAAGCCAACCCGAGCATCACTTTCGTGTCGCGCTCAATTCAGCTGACCGGACAGACAACCGGCCTGATCACCGGCGACCTGACGCTGCGCGGCCAAACCCATCCGGTCGCGCTGGAAGCGAGCTTCGAGGGCGGGCGCTTTGTCCAATTCTTCGGCAAGCACGTGATTGCGTTCTCTGGGAGAACCATGATCGACCGTTCGCAATGGGGCGTGGAATTCGCCAACCCGGTCATCAACGGCACAACGGGCAACAATGTCGAGATTCTGATCTCCGCCGAATTCCGCAAAGACTGAAGGAGACCGCATCATGCGTTTGAGTCTGATCGCCGCCGCGCTTGCGCTTACCGCCTGCACGCCGCCTGCAAATACCGAGCCGACGGCGCCGCAACCGGTGGTGGTTGACGCGCCCCCCGGCGAGTACCTGCTCGACAAAAACCATGCCAGCCTGGTCGTGCGCGCAAATCACCTAGGGCTGTCGCACAATACGTTGCGGCTAACCGGTCTGGACGCCACACTCAATTTCAACGCCGAGGACCCGGCCCAATCCTCTGTCACGGCCTCCATCGCCGCCGATAGCGTCAGCACCGAGTTCCAGGGTCCGCGCGATTTCAACGACGAGCTTGAAAATTCCGAATGGCTCGACGCCGCCGCCCATCCGGCCATTACGTTTAACTCAACCGGCGTCGAGCTGACCGGCTCCAACACCGGCCGAATGACGGGCGAGCTTACCGTGCGCGGCGTCACCCACCCGGCGGTGCTCGATGTGACGTTCAACAGCGCCTATCGCCAACACCCGTTCGGCCGCCCCGGCGCGCTCTTGGGTTTCTCAGCGCGCGGAACCGTCAAACGCTCCGATTACGGCCTGAACGTCCTCTTGCCCTCGGGCGGAAGCGGGGTTGGCGTTGCAGACGAAGTCGAAATCGTCATCGAAGCGGAGTTCGCGCATCTGCCAGCGCCGACCAACCCGGTGAACTAAATGAACACGAAACGTTACACAGTGGTGGCGATCGTCCTGCATTGGGCGATCGCGCTCGCCATCGCCGGTATGATCCCGCTCGGGAGGTGGATGGGCGATGCGCTGGAGGTCCAGAGCACGCAGGCGCAAGCCATCGCCGCGTTTCAATTGCACAAGTCGGTCGGGCTCACGGTCCTGGTGTTGAGCTTAGCGCGGCTGGGTTGGCGCTTGGCCAACCCGCCGCCGCCGCTGCCCGCTGCCATGAAAGCTTGGGAGCGTCTTGCAGCCAACGCCACGCATTGGGCATTCTACTTTGTCATCATCATCATGCCGCTGACGGGCTGGCTTTATGTGTCCACCGGCTGGTCGGCGCACGATGATCGCCCGCTCGAAGTGCCGACGCTTTATTTCGGCCTGTTTCAAGTACCGCATCTGTTCGGCTTAGCGCAATTGGCGCAAGATACACGAGCGGGCTTGGCGGAAGCGTTCCTGTTCAGCCATTCAAAGCTGGCCTGGGGCGCAATTGGGCTGGCAGTGTTGCATGTCGGCGCGGCGCTGAAGCACCATTTCGCTGACAAGGACGATGTGCTGACCCGCATGGTTCCGGGACTAAAGCCGCTCGGCGGCGCGAGCAGCGCTGCACGCGCGCCGCGCGGTCGCGCGCCAGCGCTAATCGCGGGCTTTGCCGCCATCCTCATCGCCGCGGCGTCCGCGCTCTGGATATTCGCGAACCCGCCAACCGGCGCTTCGGCGCCGCCGGCGGAGGTGTTGCACACGCATGACGATGAGGGTTCAGAACCTGGCGAAGTTGAGTCCGAGCACAATGAGCAAGCCACAGACGACGAACTCGCGACACCGCCAGCAGCCGGCGCGCCGCCAAGCTGGCGGGTCGAGCGCGGCGCGAGTTCCATCTTGTTCACCGGGAACCATGCCGGAATACCGTTCGAAGGCCGCTTTTCCAGCTGGCGCGCTGACATCCGCTTCGACCCCGCAAATCTCGCCGAGTCCTCGGCCAACGTCACCATCGAAACCGCCTCCGCCGCCGATGGCGTGACGTTGCACGACCAGACTTTGCCCGGCGCGGAATGGTTCAATTCCGCCCGCCACCCGAGCGCGAGTTTTCGCACCACCGCGTTCCACGCCCACGGCAATGGCGCCTATGAGGGCCATGGCGTGCTCACGATTAAAGGCCGCGCCATCGAGACCGAACTGCCGTTCACGCTGCGCATCGAGGGCGACCGCGCCATCATGGACGGCACTGCCCGCGTCAGCCGCCGCGCCGCCGACCTCGGCATGGCTTCCGACCCCGACGCTGAATACGTCTCCGCCGACATTGGCGTGCGCGTGCATGTGGAAGCGCGCCGGGCGCAATGAAACTCAAGGCCGCCGCCGAGATCCTGCACGCGGGCGGGCTGGTCGTGTTCCCGACTGAAACCGTGTACGGCCTCGGCTGCGATGCCGCCAATCCAAACGCGGTCGCGCGCGTGTTCGCCGCCAAGGGCCGGCCCAGCTTCAATCCGCTGATCGCCCATGTGCTGGATTTAGCCGAAGCCGAACGCCACGCGCACCTCCATTGCAAGGCGTTGGCGCTGGCCGAGGCATTCTGGCCGGGGCCACTGACTTTGGTGGCGCGGCGGCGTGCGGATAGTCCCATCGCCGAACTGGCCTGCGCGGGGCTTGCCACCATTGCACTGCGGGCGCCGGCGCATCCATTGGCGCGCACGCTGCTGGAGGCCTTCGGCGGACCCATAGTCGCACCAAGCGCCAATCGTTCGGGTCATGTCAGCGCTACGACGGCAGCGCACGCGGCGGCGGATTTGGGCGCTGCGGTGGACATGGTGCTCGATGGCGGCCCCTGCGCGCTCGGACTCGAATCCACCATCGTCGCCATTGACGAGGCAGGCGTTGCGACCTTGCTGCGTCCCGGCGCTATCGCGCGCGCCGACATTGAAGCCATCGCCGGGCCGCTCAAGGCGCACACCGGCGCCATCGCCGCGCCCGGCATGCTGGCCAGCCATTATGCGCCGCGCGCGCGGCTGCGCCTTGACGCCGATTCGCCGCGCACGGATGAGGCATATCTGGCGTTCGGCGCGCCCGCGCCGCCGGGTGGGCTGACCCTCTCGGCAAGCGGTGACCTCGTTGAAGCAGCGGCGAAACTCTACGCTCACCTACGCACACTGGACGCGACGGGCGCTGACGTGATCGCCGTCGCGCCGGTACCGGCGCATGGCCTCGGCGAAGCCATCAACGACCGTCTCGCCCGCGCCGCCGCGCCGCGGAGCTGACTTGGACCGCCGGCGTCTCACCGGCGTTTTTTGCGTTGCGGATAGGTTGCCGCCGGCGAGGACGCCGGCGGTCCAAATGAGATAGAGTTCACGCCATGTCCGATCTGCTCGAAAAACTCGCCGCCCGCTTGGGCCCCAAGGGATTTAGCACCGACGCTGACGCGCTGGCGCCACATCTGGTGGAATGGCGCGGCCGATTCAGGGGCGCCACGCCCTTCATGGCGATGCCGGCTAGCACCGCGGAAATCGCCGACGTGGTGCGCTTGTGCGCCGAGGCCGGAGCAGCCATCGTCCCGCAGGGCGGCAATACCGGGCTGGTCGGGGGTCAAATTCCCGATGGCGAAGTGCTGGTCTCGCTCAAACGCATGAACGCCATCCGCGCCATCGATGCCGACAATGATTCGCTTGTCGCCGAGGCCGGCGTGGTGCTCGTCGCCGTGCAGGCGGCGGCCGCCGAATCGAATCGGCTGTTCCCTTTGAGCCTCGCCAGCGAGGGCAGCGCCACCATCGGCGGACTAATTTCCACAAATGCGGGGGGCGTGCACGTGCTGCGTTACGGCATGATGCGCGAGCTCGTGCTTGGCCTTGAAGTGGTGCTGGCGGACGGGCGCGTGCTGCACGGGCTGAAAGCCCTACGCAAGGACAATACCGGCTACGACCTGAAGCAGATCTTCATCGGCGCCGAGGGATCCCTTGGCATCATCACGGCGGCGAGCCTCAAGCTCTTTGCCCGCCCGCAAGCGCGCGAGGTGGCCCTGGTTGCGGTCGCCTCCCTCCGTCATGCGCTCGCTCTTCTGCACCGGGTCAAGGCATCGATCGGGGCGGTGTCGGCCTTTGAAGTGATGAACCGCTTGGGGATTGATCTCGTGGTCAAGAACGTCCCCAACATACGCGATCCCATCCCCAACGCGGCGATGCTCGCGCTTATCGAATTCGAGGCCGCGCACGCCGAGAGCCTGCGCCAAAGCATCGAACAGACCCTCGCCGCCGCCCTCGAAGCAGGCGAAGCCGCGCAGGTGTTGATCGCCGAAAACGCAAGCCAGGCAAGGGATTTTTGGACCTTGCGTGAATTGATGTCGGCGGGCCATCGCCCTGAAGGCGCGCAAGTCAGCCACGATGTCAGTGTGCCGGTATCGAAGACGCCGGATTTCCTCGAGCGCGCCGACGCGGCGATGGCGCGGGTCTGCCCTGGCGCGCGCATCGTCGCCTTCGGCCACCTGGGCGATGGCAATCTGCACTACACGGCGATAGCGCCCGTAGCGATGGCGGCCGAGCGCTTTCCCGGCCCCGCGCTCAGCCACGCGGTCTACGAAATCGTCGCCGCGCTCGACGGCTCGATCTCGGCCGAGCACGGCATCGGCGTCGCGCGCAGGGACGACCTCGCTCGCTTCAAGGACGCCGAATCGCTGGCGCTGATGCGCGCGCTGAAGCAAGCCCTCGACCCCCGCGGCGTGATGAACCCGCGCGTGCTGTTGCCCTGAATGCGTGCACCGAATCACGCCGCGCGCGATGCGCACGCGCATCGAATCGCGTGCGACTCATTGTTGCAAATTCGCCTCGTAGAATTTTTTACGTGGCAATCGCGCTTGCACGTGACATGATGAGGACGTACTGCGGCTCGTCGCCGTGACACAGAGGAGCCAGGGCATGGCTAGGAAAGCAAAGAAGGCAGCAAAGAAGGTCGCCAAGAAGGCCAAGAAGGCTGCACCGAGAAAGAAGGCGGCCAAGAAGGCCCCGCGCAAGACCGCCAAGAAGGCGAAGAAGCGGTAGTCGGCCGCCGGGCGCCTCCCACTACAAGGCGCTCCAACAGAATAAGGGCAAAGCCCAAGAGATGCGCGGCGCGAAAGCGTCGCGCATCTTCGTTTGTGGGAAGCGCTTGAGCGCGCGCGCGCGTTGGTCTAGCCCCGCGCCATGACCGCCTTCTTCACCGTGTTCCTCTCCGTCTTCCTCGCCGAACTCGGCGACAAGACCCGACTCGCCACGGCCTTGTTTGCGGCCGATGGCGATGGACCCAAGTGGCTGGTTTTTCTTGCTTCTTCCGCCGTTTTGGTAGCTTCCGCGGGCATCGCGACGATCGCCGGTTCGATGGCGCGCGATTTCGTCGGGGGACCAATGCTAAGGCTCGTCGCGGGAGCGGGCCTCATTGTTATTGGTGTTCTTATCCTCTGGGGCGCGCTGAAGCCCGCATGAGCGAGACGCCGCGCATCCCCATCACCGCTGTCGGAATCGTCTGCCTGCGCGGCGACGACGTGTTGCTGATCAAGCGCGGCGCGCCACCGCTTGAAGGCAGCTGGTCGCTCCCTGGCGGGCGCATCGAATGGGGCGAACGTGCTGTCGATGCCGCACTTCGGGAGCTGAAGGAAGAAACCGGCTGCGAAGCCGAGCTCATCGGCCTGATCGACGTGGTCGATGCCATCTTCAGTTGGCGTCGCGGCGAATCGGCGCCCGCCCCGGAGCTGTCATGGGGTCATTACGTGCTCATCGACTACGCCGCGCGCTGGACCAGCGGCGATCCCCGAGCCGGCGACGACGCCCGCGAAGCCCGCTTCTTCTCCCCCTCCGAACTCGCCGCACTTGGGCTCTGGAGCGAAACGATGCGGGTTATCGAAGCGGCGCGGGCCATGCTTGCGATCCGGTAACAAGTGCGCCGCCCCCCGCAGGCAGCTTTACAGCCGCGCGTGGGGGCGCAAAGCTTACGGCCTCGAGGTTCAAGGTGGGAGAACGACATGAGAATCGCCATAGCCGCGTTCGCCGTTGGTCTGGCCCTCGCGAGCGTAGCGGACGCTCGCACTTGGCGCATTCGTCCAGGCGCGGGCGCCGAGCAGGCGCTGCAGACGGCTTTGATCGAGGCCCGCCCCGGCGACACCGTGCGGCTGGCGCGCGGCCGCTATGAGCTGACCAATGGGCTTTCGCTCGACGTTGACCGTGTGACCATTCGAGGCGAGAGCGAGCGGCGCTCCATTCTCTCGTTCAACAACCAGCGGCGCGGGGCGGAGGGACTGCTGGTCACCTCCGACGGCGTGATGCTGCGCGATTTCGCGGTCGAGAACGCGCGCGGCGACGCCATCAAGGTGCGCGATTGCGCCGGCATAACCTTCCGCGGCATCCGAGCCGAATGGACCCGTGGCCCCCACCCGGAGAACGGCGGCTACGGGCTCTATCCGGTCAATTGCTCCAACGTGCTGATCGAACGCTCGATCGCGCGCGGGGCGTCCGACGCCGGCATCTATGTCGGCCAATCGCGCAACATCATCGTCCGCGACAACATCGCCGAACTTAATGTGGCCGGAATCGAGATCGAAAATAGCTACAACGCTGATGTCACCGGCAACACCGCCACCCGCAACACGGGCGGCATCCTGGTGTTTGATTTGCCGGGCCTGCCGCAAATGGGCGGCCATTCGGTGCGGGTGTTCGACAACGAGGTCGCGGGCAACAACACACCGAACTTCGCTCCTGCCGGCAACATCGTGGCGACCGTCCCGGCCGGCACCGGCATCCTCATCATGGCCAACCGGAACATTCACGTGTTCGACAACGAGATCGGCGACCACGGCACCGCCAACGTCATCATCACCGCCTACCGCGCCGAGTTCGAAGACCGCAGCTACAACCCGCTGCCGCGCAACGTCATGATCCGCGACAACAAATTCGGTAATGCCGGTTTCGCGCCAGCGGGCGATCTCGCCGCGCTGGCGCAAATGGGGGTGGCGCTGCCCGACGTACTCTGGGACGGCGCTGTCATGTTCAGCATTGGCGGAGCGCCGCGCATGGAAAACGTGCGCATCGTCGTGCGCGACAATCGCTCGGCCCGCGGCGGCCTCGGTAGTTTCCTCTCGCTCGGCGTTCCGGTCGCCGGCGCGCCGCTGAGCGAAGCCGCGCCCGATCCCACATTCCCGCCGCTGCTGGATGTGCCCGAGCCAGCGCCGGTGCGGATCAGGAATTGATGCAAAGAACCCCCTCCCCGCGAGGAGGCAGGGGGTGG
>Ga0247727_10001563_pt1 | contig 53985 bp, 64 predicted proteins | sample WisWelCaveWW1625_FD_202498 | JGI IMG/M metagenome (GOLD analysis project Ga0247727, IMG submission 202498) | Biofilm microbial communities from Wishing Well Cave, Virginia, United States - WW16-25 | ecosystem: Environmental > Aquatic > Deep subsurface > Groundwater > Cave microbial mat | place... | reverse complement strand
ATTTACATTGCTGAGAAACCCTTGCCCTTTCGGTCTTAAAGATTCTCACTTTAAATAGATCCTACTACTACCAGGATTCTTAATTCTACGAGGTCCCTACACTCTCTCGAATGCAGTTCTACCCTCGCAGAACACCTACCTACCTCTCCCCACGCTCCTGCGTGGGTGACTATGGTATCGGTAAACAACTTAGTCCCGTCCATTTTCAGGGCACATGACCTTGACAGGTGAGCTGTTACGCTTTCTTTAAAGGATGGCTGCTTCTAAGCCAACCTCCCCGCTGTCTGTGGTGATGAACACCTTTCACCCTTTAACACTTAGTTGCTATTTAGGGACCTTAACCATAGATGGGGTTGTTCCCCTCTTGGAATGCAAGTTTACCCCAGCATCCCCGTTTCCCAGTTTCTACGATGTTGGAAAATTGGGAGTTGGACAAGAGAATGAAGAATTTCTTCTCCGAGGTCTCAAATCCGTCGCTCTACCTCTCCAACTATCTCTACTGAGACTAGACTGAGGCCTATTTCGGTAGGAACCAGCTATTACCGGGCTCGATTGGCTTTTCACCCCTAGCCGCAAGTTAGAACAACACATGCACGTAGCACGTCTGCAGGCCTCCACCATTCAGAGAACGGCTTCACCTTACTCACGACTAGATCGCCCGGTTTCGGGTCATATCCTAGTGACTCAAGGCATTTTCATACCTCTCTCCTCGCAAGCTGCGAGACATTGGTTTCCCTACGGGTGCGTCCTTTACGGACTTACCCTTGCCACTAAAATAAACTCCCTGGCTCGTTATTCGAAACGTACGATACAACTCCGTAGAGCCGTATCTCACCATGACCATGAGATTTCAGGTTCTTTTTACTCTCTATCACGAGTTCTTTTCAACTTTCCCTCACGGTACTTATTTGCTATCGGACTCAAGACATATTTAGAGTTGGAAGTTGATGCCTTCCAAATTCGTGCACAATTTCCAATGTACACTACTCAGGATACTCACTCTCCTTCTGGATTTCCTTTACGGAGCTATCATCCTCTCTGGCACTCCTTTCCAGGAGACTTCAAGTTGTCCAGTTCAGGTATAAAGGTGAGTCCTACAACACCACATCTCCGCTGCATTTCTGCAGAGGATTCAGTTTGCTCTCTTCCGTTTTTTCTCGCTGATACTCACGGAATCTCGATTGATTTCTTTTCCTCTAGGTACTGAGACGCTTCAATTCCCTAGGTTCCTGACCCTTTCGGGTCTGTTGAGAAGTCTCATTCGGGGATCTCCGGTTCAAAGCCCGCATGCGGCTCGCCGAAGCTTTTCGTTGCTTGCCACGCCCTTCCTCAGTGTCTTGAACCAAGTCTTCCATCTCATGGCGTCAGTAGTAGCTATTTATTCCTTCTTGCCTATGCATGGTACTAATTGTTTAAATGTGATGTGTCGTTTTTACACGACGTTAGTACCCTTAGCACAGATCATACGATACTGCGCCGCATTTTTTGTCAATTGATGACTATGATATGGACCCGTCGGGACTTCCGAGGATCCTCTTATTTGTGGGGATTCACTTTCGAACCCGAGGCCCCCTACTTGCAAGGCAGGTGCTCTACCAGGCTGAGCTACGGGCCCATAATTATGATTGAGGTATGGATTTTTGAGCGCTTAGTGAAAAAATATTTTAAAAAAATTAGGAGGTGATCCAGCCGCAGGTTCCCCTACGGCTACCTTGTGACGACTTGTCCCTCCTTGCTGAGCTTAAGTTCGAAATACACTTAGAGCGTAAGCCTCACTTAAGCCCTGCTCGGCTGGAATGACGGGCATTGCGTTTCACTCGTTTGAGTTACTCTGCGTTCCCACCGCACGGACGGTTTTCCCGTATACGGCGAGCCCCCAATGCATTTGTTTTTTTAGATATCTTATCTTCTCAAGATCTACTGGGTCTCTCTGTAAGAGGACTGCAATCTCTTTGAAGAGTTCAAAATCTCTTCTACGACTCGGAAGCAATGGTAGATTCTCGGTGAAAAAAGGAATTATTTTTTCAAACATTTCTTTTTTGCTTTGGACTTCAAACCTATAACACAGCGAATGATTTTTTCGCTTGTCTCTTTGGATGTAGACTCTTCCACAACCAAAAAAAGTTTGCAGTTCTTCGAGTATCTCTTTGTCTTGGTGACGGAGTTTCAGGCTGAACTTCAGTTCAACTTTTGTTCTTCTTTTCACCTCATTAATTCTGACATGAAAAGAACCTTCTCCATCTACAATTCCGAGTACGTAGTTTTTGTTTAGCATTGAGGTTTACTCCCTTCCCTTATTCAGGTACTACGAAGTAAGCTGACTTCCTATTTTTATAGGATCTCCCAAGGTCATGCACAAAACTTTTTCATCCATCCAATTGAAGACTTTTTTTAAGACTTCTGCATACCACCGACCCGTATTATGCATCGTCTTGTCTTCGCGTTTCCGCATCTTTTGCAAGATAAGAGGCTAGACTTTGTCTCAGGCCCTTCAGCGTTCTTGTTACCAGGAAACGCCTGCCATTTTGACTACATGTCTGGATTTTCACCAGCTAGCTTTGTGCACTGCTTGGCACATTTGTTTCGGTGTGTGCAAGGCACGTTGACATATTCACCGGGTGCTGATGACGCCCGATTACTAGGAATTCCAGCTTCATGAGGGCGAGTTGCAGCCCTCAATTCGGACTAAGATAAGGTTTCAGGGGTTGACTTCTCCTCTCGGAGTTGTATCCTATTGTCCTTACCATTGTAACGCGCGTGTAGCCCAGAAAATTTGGGGCATACCACCTACCGTTGCCTGCACCTTCCTCCTTGTTTCCCAGGCAGTCTCCATAGTGTGCTCGATCGTCCCGGAGGACTCGGTTGCAACTATGGATACAGGTCTTGTTCGTTGCCAGACTTAACTGGACACTTTACAGCACGAACTGACGGCGGCCATGCACCTCCTCTCGGCTTGTCAGGTAAAACCTTTAATCTGACCTTCATCCTGCCGTCGTTTCTGGTGAGGTTCACGGCGTAGAATCTGATTAAACCGCACGTTCCACTCCTTGTAGCGCGCCCCCGCCAATTCCTTTAAGTTTCAGTCTTGCGACCATACTTCCCAGGCGGCAAACTTAACACCTTCGCTCCAGCACTGCACAACCCCGAAGGTTGTGCAACACTTAGTTTGCAGCGTTTACAGCTAGGACTACAGGGGTATCTAATCCCTTTTGCTCCCCTAGCTTTCGTCCCTGATCGTCGGATTCGTTCTAGACAGATGCCTTCGCCATTGGTGGTCTTCCGAGGATTATCGCATTTTACCGCTACCCAAGGAATACCTCTGTCTCCTCCCGATCCCAAACCAAGTAGTATCTCTTGCGGCTCCTGTGTTAAGCACAAGAATTTAACAAAAGACTGGCTTGATCGACTACGGACGCTTTAGGCCCAATAAACGTGATTGCCACTCGTGGCGCCGGGGTTACCGCGGCTGCTGGCACCGGTCTTACCCACCACTTATTCATCAAGATATTTACACTTGATAAAAGCTCACCACTGGCGAGCACTTAGGTTCCCCTTATCACACTTTCGTGTATTGTAAAGGTTTCCCACCTGCTGCACCCCTTAGGGCTAGGACCCTTTTCTCAGTGTCCTTCTCCGGGCTACCTCTCTCAAGGCCCGTACTGATCTGAGGCTTGGTGAGCCGTTACCTCACCAACAACCTAATCAGCCGCCGACCCATCCTACAGCGTCGTAACTTTCAAAAAAAGCACATTCCAGTAGCAATTTTCTATCCGGTATTAGCCACAGTTTCCCGTGGTTATTCCAGACTGTAGGGTAGATTATCGACGTGTTACTGAGCATTCCGCCGGTGACTCCGAAGAGTCCCCTTGACTTGCATGGTTAAGTGGAAACCAAATAGCAGCAATCTCCCGCAGGATCAACGGGTATCATTTGCAAGAACTAAATTTATCACTTAAAGGATTTATTGCACACTAACATTTGAGTTTTTTCACTAAACTCTACTCGTATCCATACCTCATACTTGATTGTTCAATCAAGTACTCATCATCATGAAGAGTAAATCTTCTTCTCTTTTGATAAAGAAGATGTATTTAAAGCTTTCGAGATGTTACTTGCCCTGTGCGCGTTTGGCTTTCTCTTTTCGCATTCGTTTGCGCTGCCACTTCCATCGCATCTGGCCTTTTTTCTTCCATCTTCGCGAGCTTCGCTTCATTGTGGTGTGCTGGAAATTTTCGAAATTTATAAAGCTTTGTCTTTTTTCTTTCTCAAAAGAACTAGTCGTGCAATGTCAGTACTCGGTACATCTGCAAGGCTGCGGTGTGCACATCCTGTATGTCGGTGACACGAACATATCGTCCGTGTCCGTAAATGTCCGCGAGCATATCCGGAGTTGCAGATGGGTCTGCGCAAATTCCGAAGAGTTCAATTCCGGATGCTCGCTCAATTGCTGCTCCTTTCGCAGTGAGTACATGGGACTCTGGCGCTTTGTAATCTGAATCCGCTGCCAGTTGGGAGACCATATCGATGTGGATCTTTCGTTGCGCGGGCACTGCGCCAAAAGATTCTGCAAACCTGCGGTATGCTGTCCCCGTTCTGGAATGGAGAATAGGGGCCATCATTCCAATACGATATTCTACGTTTGTATTATATGGTTCATCAAAATCTTTTATCACATTCACAAAAACTTCGTTTGCACCACGGCTCCCGTATGTCATCATAGCAAAATCGTCACCAATGATTGAGACTGCATCTGCAAGATGAACCAGCGCGGGTCGCAGAAAATCAAGCCGTATCCGTTTTCCGTCTGCCGGTTTGGATACTGGTATTAATAGTTTTTGCGGGATGTCGGCACTGATGAGAACTGCGATGTCTCGCTCCCTTACGAGACGATTCCTAAATATATTTGCCTCAGGAACAATTCCTGCTTTGGCATCCTGCATTGCATCCATGTAGAGATCCAGGTCTGGTTCGCCATCATAGACATGGGACTCTGTTATGACACGCTGTGGCTTCAGCGCATCGAATAATGCACGGACGCGTTCGCACTCCTCTGCGTCTCGCTCCCGGATTCTCTGCACGCGATCATTGGGGAGAGGTTGTGGATGTGCTTCTATGACGCGAGCAACCTGGGTTCCTTCATTGTAGTAGAAAATAGGTTGGCCGCGATACTCCGCTCCTGTCTGCTCACGAAGACGCACGCGCTGTGTTGCACTTGTCCTCGTTTGCCTAGGACTGGATTGATGCCGCGTTGCTGGGATGCCGACCTTGTCATTAATAATTGTATAGATTTGAGCCACCTTATTCATGATGGTGTCGTGATTCACATTCTCGAGCTTTTGCGCGAGGTCAGTGTACAATGCGGAGTCTTCCTGTGCGAGATCAAAGACCGCTTTCTTTTCGATGAGCAACCGGGCATTTTCATGTGGTTCGGTTCTTTCATCTCTTAATGATGTTGCTTGATATCCCTGCCGCACCGAGCTTCTTGTTGAATCCAATTGTTTTGCAAGCCGAGGAAATTCCCCTTTGATATCTGCAATCACGCAGCCGTAGGCAAGCGTCGAGTACAGTGCATGGGCAAATTCTGGATTGGAAAATTCTGCGAACTTTCTTTCGATGCTTTTGGAATCTGCCTCAGTGTCATAGTAGCCAAATCTGTGCAGGCCTGCCTGCAAGTATATCATCAGCCGAACCAGATCTCGATTGGCTGTGCTTGTGCCAAGGCTTTGGACAAACTCAGGCAGATGGAGCATTCTTGGCAATGTGACAGGTACGGTGCATGATTCTGTCATGCCTTCATCTTCTGTGATGACCATCGGAGTCCTTGCGAACACTGAACCTATGCGCTCATAGATTCCTCTATCGCTCTGCGTCACTATCCTTCCGTCTGCTTCCGTTACATCCGTGAATCTATTCATTTGACTTGCCGCAAGTTTTTCCAGGAGCTCATCGATTGATGCTGCCCCACGAAGGCCGTCTATGAACGTACGCATGCGCTGATTTCGTTCCTCCAAAGACGCAAGGTGTGTTACTTTCATAACTTTTTCTGTGTGCTCCATAAATGTGCCGATACCTTTCAGCACTCTCTCTTGACCAATGAGATTTAATGTCTTATACAGACCGATGAATTCCTTTAGATGCCCATTATTGATTACATATGCAAGAACGTTTGGTTTTTCTTGACTTAGTTTTATATGCGAGATGGTTGCAAGATCTTCTCTTCCTCTCCATAGAGCATCGTGAATATACCTTTCCATCTCTGCTAACTTTGGTACCGGAATGCGTTCTGCAAGTTTGGCTTCCCTTGCAACCAGATTAATCCATTCGTCTACGGATGCTCTTTCCGTCACTGTCACAGCTATGGTATTTCCTGTTCTGCAGACCTTGTTCATTCCGCACTTTGGACACAGCGTATCCTTGCTTATACCCCTGCCTTGAAATGTATGGCTGCATATACCGCACGCGTAGCCGATTTCTGTTTCGTGATGATACTTTAGTATTTCTGTAATAGTCTCCGGAGGTATTCCCTCAAATGTATCCCCATATATCGCTGCGAAAAGTTTTCCTTTATAGTCCACACTGATGCTAAGCTCATGCATTCTCTGTGCAGGAAAGTTTTGGTCAACGTAGGCCGTCAGCGTGGAAAAAGTGGCGTAGGTATTCGCGTTAAAGCCCTTATCTCCGATGACTCTTCCAAGAATTTGGTCAGGGGGTGCATATTGTATTGCTCGGCTTACTTCCTGCGCACATGCAGCGTACGTCTCATTTGACATTCCCTGAAATTTCTTAGAGACTCTTTCTGCGGTGTCGAGAATATCCGTACCCTCTCTTGCATTCGTGGCGTATATGATTCCAAGAAGCTGATTTGTGTTGGCACCGTGCCCACTAAAGATTCGCTCTACCCTTTCCATAACTACACCTTTACTGTCTTCCCAGTATCTTTGACATACCTTGTCGACATAGTTAATGAAGAGGTCGCGGCTTTCTTCCGTATGCCCAATGTTCCAGGCCTTGCGAGCATCTATCACTAGCTTTGCGAGGTCGGTACCAGTGATGTGCTGATTGGTCTGCGGATTATTTCCTGCTCTTTTTTTTACTATTTCTGCAAGGTCTTTCAGCGTTTTTCCTGCAAACCTGAGGTCGGCTGTATTTTTTGGACTAAATTCCCTTAGATGTTTGATAATGTCCGGAAAATTTTCAAAGGTAGTATGTTCTTCATACACTTCCTTTAGTTCACCTTTCTCGTCTGTCTTATTTATTTTTACCTGAAATCTATAATACTTATCATGAAGAAATTCGTTTATGGTTTCCATGTCCAGTGATGCTAGACCGTGTGCTTCTTTGAGCCCCGTAACGGTTCCGTCATGGTTGAGATACACAAAGGCCATGTTCTGAAATTTTTGCCTGTTTATTTCGTCGTAGCTCCTGCCATAGGAAAGTATTTCTGTGTATGCATCGGTGTCTGGTACAAGGGCAGCAATTCCCAATAGATTTCCAATGCTTCTCTCTAGAGGATAGTGGGATTTTGGTAGTTTGTCTCTTTGGTTTATCGCTGCAGCTACTTCCGTTTCAATTGTTTGCTCAAGGGTTTGTCTCCAGCGATGGTCTTCTCCATACCTTTGCGCCACAGTTGCCTGCAATTCCGATCGTGTTGCCTGGTTTACCCGCATGCGAACGTGCATATTTCCTGCACCCGCTGTTGCGGGAAGGCAATAGAGGAATAGCTCCCTTCCTTTCAAATGCTCGTACCCCTCAAGAACTGCAGTTTCCGGTATCGCTGCTTCACGGTCTATCTGCTTGATCCATTCTTCAGTGCCAAATTGTTCGGCGATCACCATATGCGTGCGGTGCTTCAGATGGTTCGCTAATCTTTGTGCCACTCTTTTGGCTGGAGCCATGAAAGAGCCATTATACAATGCCTGAAACAGTGCTGCACGGAAATCTATTGCTACTTTTTTTCCGATGATTCTTCCATACTCGCTGAAAGATCTTGTGAGGCCTGGAATAGATGCAGTGTTTCCATCAGCAACGACTCGGGGTATGATATCTTCCCAGCGGACGCCTGTCCCCTGCGCCTTTCGTATTTCCTGTTCCACTGTAGTAAAGGCTCCGCTTTCACTCATAAGCATGCCGGCGTGCTCAGCGATGGTTACTATTGGTTGTGCAGTTGCCTTCTGGATGCTCAGCGCGAGCTTGATAAGTCCACTATTCCACTTTCTGTCCGCCTGAAATATATGGGCTATTTTTTCTGCGTCATTTGTAGTTCCTGCGAGGAATGAAAATTCTACAAAATGCTTTAGTGATTCTGTCATAGCTTCTGGCATATATTTTTTGTAGTCTGTACGGATTGTGTTGCTCATTTCCTCGCAAGGCGTATGTATATCAGGATATTGCAATGCTAGCTGTTTTTGGATGTCCTCCATTGCGTCAGATACTGCATCAAAGTCTTCCCGAGTTTTTGGATTGAATCCATCGATACAGTCAACGAGGGTTTTGTAATTCTGAAATCCAATATGTGTTGGTGCATTGTCTGCTTGATCCTGCGCAAAATACTCCGGCCGCAAAAATTTCTCCAGCCGCGCGTGTTTTTTTTCTGCACGATCCAGTTGGACCAATTTGCGTAGTTTCTCCATTGCTTCTGGGGTTCTGTCCAAGGGAATATAAGCAATGGTAGCCTCATCGAGGACATGCTGTTTCCTTGATTTGGATATCTCCTTTCTAACGGTGAAAAATGCTTCTCTGACTTCAGGTGTTTCTGCTAGGACTAACGCTTCCAGTGTCCTTTGCGTACGCTGGACGGCATGTGTGTACGTTTCTGCCTTGATTTTTTTTCCTTCAAAAAAACGGAAATCTTTTTGTATAAAATGCTGAATATTTCTCTTTATTTCTTCATCTGCGAGAATTGCTTGAACGCTCTCCTGCATTGATCCTTCTATGTTATCAACTACCTCATGCAGGAACGTGCTTTCAGCATATGTCTTTTTTTTCGCTGCAGGCGGGATCTGTGTAGAAATATATTTAGGCTCTTCAATAGCAGGAGCTTTCGTCCTGAGGATTTTTTTTCGTTGAGCCATTTTGTTCCCGCATGCTTAATCACCACTTCAGCATTTCTTCAAGTGTTTTGCGATCCGTCTCTTCTGTAGATACAGGATTGAATATGGTAACCCGAGCAATGTCCTCAATGTTTAGTTTCCTTCCTGCCTTTCGCTGCCGTTCATAAAATTCGCAGGCCATGATCAGCAATCGCGTACTTGCTCCTTCCTGCAGATTCAATTCATTCTTGCCGCGAGCACCTTCTCTGATATTATGGCCCAGTTGGACAAACCTTTCCGCGATGTCTTTTTCAACACCTGTTTTCTTCATAAGGATTTCTGTCTCCAGAGGTTGCGGGGGGTAGTCCATTTCAATCGTGACGAATCGTTGTCGTGTGCTTGGCTTCAGATTCTTTGTGCGGATTTGATAGCCGGGGTTGTAACAGACTACGAGCATGAAATGCTCTGGCGGAACAAGAACTTCTCCTTTTTTGGTTACCGATAGATGCCGACGATCATCGCTCAAAGCGTGCAGCATAACAATTGCATCTTTTCGTGCTTCGACAATCTCATCGAGTGCAACAATTCCTCCATGCTGGACGCCGAGATACAAAGGGCCTGGCTGCCATACGCCATCAAACCCATATCTTCCCACGAGATCATTGACTGTTAAATCTTCGTGACACGGTACCTCAATATAAGGAAAGATGACGCCTTTTTTTGCTTTGCCCTTACCCTTCGTAAGATCCTGCCCAAGATACCATGCCATGTAGGTTGCCAGCGCAGTCTTTCCACATCCCGTTGGTCCTATTAGCGCAACTGGGCGTCGCAGCTTAAAAGCAGTCTCAAATATTTCCACTTCATTGCCTACTGGCTGATAATACGGCTTTTCTGTAACAGCATAATCTTCAACGCGAATTGTTTTTGCATCCATTTTGCTTTACCGCTCTTGCTCATCTACGATAGCGTACTGAGAATATGATCTGATCTCCACTCGCAACTTGCCTGAATGTCCCTAGTTCCTTGCGTTCCTGCTTCATTTGCCCAAGATAGGCCAGCAATGTCTGATTTTCTTCCATGATCTGCTCTTGCTGCAACAATCCTTCCAGATGGAGAAAGTCCGGAGATTGAGGATCGATTTTTGCCAATGCGAGTATAGTCGGTACCTCAAGAACGTAGATACCTGGGGTCTCTGCGCCACTAACTTTGGTGTAGCTTAGTAATCGGAATGTTAATCGCTTCCCGCGCAGATCAGGGTGCGTTCTGTACTTGTCTTCCAGCCAGCTGAGGAGCTTGCTATCCTCACTCGCGGCAACTTGAGTGCCATGCCCCTTACGATCCTGCCAGATGGTCTCCAGTGCATCATAATATCGTGCAATCCCTGCAATACGGTCTGCGCTATCTGGATGACTCCATTCTCTCCAATTCAGGAGTTCCCAACCTTCTCTTTCCGCTCCAAGACGAGCGGTAAAATTATTCCTTGCGTGCCTGCGAACGGTCACTGCATCCTTGTCTCCGCCGAAATGTTGAGATTTTCCCATTTTCTTTACCTTTTGATAGTGATTCCTTTCCTGCATAGCAAACCTCTTATTTATAAACATTTCGGTTCGATTATGGTTTGATTTTCATGATGTACATTGCTTCTGTTGAAGAAGAGAAATTTTTTTAAGCTATCATTCTCGGAAGCATGTATGCCTGCATTCAAAGGGAGGGATGTGATTTCTATCAGAGATTTTTCCGCTGAAGAGTTATTATTTATTCTTGACGCGGCGGAAGCGGTGGAGAAGTGCGAGGTGCTCCGAGGACTAGCTGTTGCGACGGTGTTTTACCCTAGGAAAAATAGTTTCCAATGTCATTATTGTGATATTGTTGTCGGGAAAGAAGAAATTGTTTTACAATGAATCGTAGACTGTCTGCGTCTTCTGCTTCATGATTTTCCAGGAATATTTTTTTATGCATTCTTCTCTTGCAAGTCTCCCATGCCTTTGTCTCAAGGCTTTGTCGTTGACATACGTGAGGATGGCTTGCGTGAGCGCTTCAATGGAATCCGGCTGAATGACGAGGCCGCAGTTCGCAAAAATCTCCTTCATGTCTGTGGTGTCCGTTGTTATCACTGGTTTCTCCATTGCCATCGGCTCAAATATTTTTACGGGGAGCTGTGCATTTGCCGCCTTGGTATTTTTGTGCGGAACACAGACGATGTCGGCTGCGGCGAGGAATTCTGGCATTTCCGTATGATCACGGTAACCTACAAGAGTTATTCCCTCTTGCTCTTGGAGTGTTTGCACGTACGGATTATCTTTATCTGCACCGACGATAAGCAGGTGCAATGATTCGTTGTCTTTTCTCAGCTCCTTTACTGCAGTGATGAGATCATCCACTCCTTTGTGCTTCCGGGGTGTGCCCATAAAAAGAATAATTATTTTGTCTTTCAGGTTGAATTCTTCTCGTATTTTTTTCCCGGAGAAATTTTCGGGGTTGAAATAGTCTGTATCTGGACCCGTTGGGATCCATGTGCCGCCGAACATCTTTTGCAAGGTTCTTGAGCTGGTAATGACTGCGTCTGCTTTCTTAACTTGTTTTTCCAATGCTTTCTTGAGGAAATAAGACTCTGGCATGTACAGGTCAACGAACGTGAATTTTGCAAGCTTGATAGGATTGTAGGAGAAATAACCGTCTAAGATGTACTGGCTTTCCCAGTCGTCGATATCTACGATTAACTTTTGGTTTTTTTCTTTTATTTTTTTGATCAATGGAGGAAGAAAACTCCAACTTGTTATCTTGAAACTGTGGATAATGTCTGCGTCGAGCTTCTTGTATACATCCCACCAATTATGCATATAGAAAGGGAAGACTTTCTTTTTGGGTGTCGGGAGATATTTTATTGATGTATCTTTTTTTACCGGTGAAAAAATTCCCTGCTTTTCTATCGGGCCCAGCACTGTCACATCATGGTCTTGCGACATCAGCTTGGCAAACGGGTACGCACGGATGTACACGTTGGTGCTCAGATTTTCACAGGGCATGACGATACGCATCTGTAGAAAAGTTTAATGAGGGTTTAAAAGGTTTCAGGATGTTTCCTGTGCGCTTTACGCTGTTATTTTTAATTCTGCTCGGGAAAGAACTTTTTTAAAATGAGAAAATTGCTGACTCGCACGAGGGATTTCAAGGGACAGTATTGTGCCATCCTTTGTCACATCAATTACAATTCCACTTGGAAGTTCTATACTTTTCCAATAGATCCCTTTTTTAATCCCTATGTTTAGGGTATCTTCTTCCCTGTCATACCATGTTTTTTTCATGTTTACTCCAGCCAATAGGCAGTTATTATTTTTATACTTTGCCCCTCTCTCCTATAGACTACTTTTAGCAGTCTTCCAGAAGGTGGAATTCGGTAAATGGCATTTAGTGCATTCTGCCAATGTCTGTCTCTTATAGGGGTGCTATGCATAATTGCAAATTCTATTGCAGCGATAGTAATATCTCTTCTCTCTTCTTTTTTCTGTTTCCAGTGCTGTGTAAAGATAAATTGCATTACATTGTCACATGTTTGTGAGCTTCATAAATACTCTCTCAGTTTTTCCGAAAATTTTTCAGAATTCTATCTCTGCTCCATAGTTGCTATAATTCTTTAAAAGAAATCAGATGGATATTTTTATTTTTTATTTCCTGGAGAAACGCATCACTCGTGAGAATTTCTAATTCCTTTGTTCTCGTGTTGTACAGCCTGTCTTTTTTATTGACTGGTTTTTTTCCCGGATGGCAACAGATTTCTGCGGTGCCTTCAAAGTTGAGATAGCTGAGGAAGTGCCTGAGCTTTGGACTGCCCGTGTGCAAAACCCCAAAAAAATTGTCTGTGGTTTTTAATGGGCACTCTTTTAGTCTGCTGTTAATTATTTTTTGTTTCAGATAGGAGGACTGGAGCAGAAATTTTGTCGGTGTTTCTTTTGGCCAGCGAATTTTGTAAATATGATATTCTTTTGCGAGTTTTGTGACAATATCCGTTACGGGCTGGAATGCATGCAGGTGGTGGTGAGAATCGAGATGGTCTGGGCGAATGCCTACGTCTAAAAGCTTTTCAATTTGCTTTCTCAATTCTTTTTCCACGAATTCCTGGTTGATTGTTCCGAGAACGATTTTGTGCTTGTTGAATCTGCTGAATGGCTTTCCCGTCGTTAATGAGTTACCCCAGGTGAGATTAAGATGAACGCCAATGCCCAGGCTCTTTGGCCAAATGGCAACTGCATGGTCGAAGAATTTTTCATTGGTCATGATCGTTGTGCTCGTTAGCGTACCAAAGCGGTGTGTTTCGAGAATACCTTGATTTACTTCTTTGGTGTAGCCAAAGTCGTCTGCATTAATAATCAGCTGTTGCATGGGAAACGTTTTTATTAGAATCTTTTTAAGCTTTTTGCGTGGCGATATAGTATGCACCAAGTAGGCCTATGTTGTCTCCGAGCTTTGTTTTTACTATTTCTGGAATGGGATTTATGGCATATCTTTCGATTTGCTCTTTGTCCGGTATGACTTTCGCGAAGTGCTTCAGGCCTAGAGCGCCCATTACCACTATGCCTTCGATGTCAATTGCATTGATCATGAGCGCTAACCCTTGTGCATTCGCAGATCTTACCGAGGCTCTTATTTCTTCTGCAATCCTATTTCTCCTTCTGCTCTTATCCCTTGGAATAGAAAAAATGGTCTCGACCGTTGCACCCTTTAGCTCTTCTGCTGTTATTCTCTCTACTCCTCTGCCGCTGGCATATGCACTCCAGCAGCCTCGCTTTCCACAGTCGCAGAGTCGCTGCTCATTATCAAGGCTTCCACGTATGTAGCAATGCCCAAATTCTCCTCCTTTCACTGTTTGTCCATGCAGTACAATGCCTGCCCCTATACCTGTGCTTAACGTAAGCAGGTAGAAGTTTTGCCATTTTCTCCCATAGCCTAGGTGAAGCTCCGCGAGTACTGCGGCATTGAGATCGTTTTCCACGATTATTTCTCTTTCTAAGCCTGACAGTTCTTCAGCGATGTTTATTGGTGTCTTCCTTTTTAGTGGCGGGGCGCTGAGGAGAATTCCATCTTTAACAGGTCCAGGGACTGCAACGGAGACAATATCTGGTGTTGCATCCATTCTGAGCCTTTCAGATAAGGATTTTATTTGTCGTACAAAATTTTCTGTGGTACGTTCCTGTATTCTGATCAACATACCTTCTTGGGATATCAATGCTCCACGAGTCCACGTTCCGCCAACGTCATACGCTTCGACTATCATATGTGGAAAAGTCTTTGTTGTCTTTTTAAGCATTATGGACGCAGAAAGAATATAAAGGCTTGTCTAATTTTTTTATTTATGGATAAAGTTTCTGTGATTATTTCTTCATGGAATAGGATAGATGATTTGCGCCGGACGTTGAAAAGCGTTCAGACTCAGGATTATCCCAATTTTGAAATCATCGTAATTGACAATGGAAGTACTGACGGTTCTGTTGAAATGGTTGAGAAGGAATTTCCTCGTGTTCGTCTGCATAAGAATAGGAAAAACCTTGGAGTGAGTATTGCAAAAAATCAGGGGACTCTTTTAGCGAGCGGTTCTTTTGTGCATTTTCTTGACTCTGATATCGAGATGACCCATCCGTATGTGATTAGTACTATGGTTAGGATTATGCAAGAGCATCCCGAGATTGGAGCGCTTGGTGGTGAGGCGTACAAAACTGATAAAGGCGTCATTACGAAAAGAAAAGAAATCACGGGGAACTGCGAGACGTCCACGTACATTATGGATAGTGATGATTATCGATTGTATCCGTGCGGGTATGTTGCCACATGCAATTGCATGATGCGAAAAAAAGTATTGGAAAAATGTCTTGGTTTTGACAATGGGATCATGTATGCAGGAGAGGACAAGGAGATTGGATACAAGCTGCGACGGATGGAGTTGAAGAGCGTTGTGGATTCTCGCTGTTTAGTATATCATTACGTTTCTGACAAGGGGCGTGCAAGCGTGTTTTATGCATTTCACAAGAATAGGGTACGGATCTTCATTAAGAATTATCCGTTGTATCTGCTTCCTCTGCTGCCATTTTTCGATCTGTATTACACGTTCAGCCCTAAGAAGCTGAGGGAACTGCGAGAGAATAACAGAGATGTGACGAAGTGGGTTGCTGGAAAGGAAGAAAAAGTGAGGAAATCTTCGTTTGTCGGAAAGGTGCTGATTGTTGGTGTAAACTATGTGTATTCGCTGGCAAAGGCGTATCTTTACAACTTTCTGTTCCTCCCAGACACGTTGTACATAAGGTTTAAAAGGCATGATAATCTGAGGGAAGTCCGAGAGAGATGGCTGTCGCAACACAAGTAGAAGAGGTGGGGTTTCATGTACTTGCATCGATGCCGAAGCCATTACGCAATGCAGGTATACGGGCTGCTAACAAGGTTCGCATGGCTCGGATGGAAAAGTTGCAGACGCCTATTAATATGACGCTGTATGTGACGAATTATTGCAACGCAAAGTGTGATCACTGTTTCTATTGGGAAGAATTGAATACGGGAAAGCCGGAGTTGAGTCTGGAAGAAATGAAGCGGATTGCAAAGACGCTGCGACATCCGGTACGGACGCTGATGCTGACCGGTGGTGAGCCGTATTTGCGGAAAGATATTGCAGATATCATTATTGCATTTCATGAACTTAATGGGACGCGGAGGATTACGACGCCGACGAATGGGATGAATACGGATAGAATTCTTGAGACGGCGAAAAAAGTATTGCAGGAGTGTCCGAAGCTCCACCTGCATGTCCAGGTATCCATTGATGGCCCTGAGGAGATGCATGACAAATTCCGACGGATTCCCACGTGCTATAAGAGAGCGACGGAGACGCTGCGGCAATTGTTAGCGCTGCGGGAGACGACGAAGCAGCTTGAAGTTTCTATCATGACGACGATTTGCACGGCGAATTACGATTTACTGCCGGATTTTGTGAGGGATATTAAGAAACAGTTCCCTGGAGCGATGCATAAGTTCAATATTCTGCGCGGAGCGCATACGGGAACGTATCGCGTGCCGAAGGATGTGGTGAGCCATTTGGATGGAGAATTGGGAAAGACAGAATCAGTCCCGCCGGAAAAATTGCAGGAATTGTTTGATAGGTTGATCTTACCAGAGGTAGAAACCCACCGTGATAAGGTCTGGCAGAATTTCCAAAAATTAAAATGGAAATATTCTATTCAAATGTTAGAGACAGAGAAGCGGGTGCTGAAGTGCACTGCGGGCAAAACCTTTGGGGTGATTTATCCGAATGGTGGTGTTGCGGTGTGTGAGCCGACGAGGCCGTTTGCGAACCTGCATGAATTTGATATGAATTTCCATGCATTATGGCAGAGTCAGTTCGCGAATGAGATGCGGCAAAAGACGCAGGCATGCGACTGCATTCATCCGTGTAATCTTCTTGATTCAATGGGATATGACACCGATACGTTGATTCGGATTGCAGAGATTGAGAAGACTTAATTCTTTTGCAGAAGACACTGTGCTATTAAGGGATAGGAAATTTTTCGCAATTCTGCTGGTTCAATGCTGAAACTAATGTTTTCTGTTAATGGGCAGTACCTGTAACCAGGTGTTGGATTGTCATTGAGAAAGCCTTCACGGATCAGGGCGAATTTCCATTCGCTGTCTATGATAGCGTCGATCGTCCCGTTGGCGTCTGCGTCGACAATCTCAAGAGGATCGTGTCTTCTTTCGCCGTATGCATAGCCGAGAACCGCTGCAAGGCCCACGCTCCCTGTTAGTGTTATACCTATGAAAAATTCTTTGTATGACATCTTACATGTGTACGCGGACGTACCTCTCTATGCTTTCGAGATCATCCATTCCAAAACTTTTCTTCTTTGTTCTTTTTCCATTGGTATAGAAATGTTTTACCACCGTTGTGCCGTGCTTTGCATTTCTATCCACCACAAGCGTATATGGTTGCCCCTTTGGGCGTATCTGAATAATCTCCCGTCCTGGATGCTGTATTCTGTTGATGAGTTTTTCTTGCTCTTCTGGGAGGCTCACGGGCTGCTTCATAATATCCTTAATTCGGTATTTCAGTTCGTCCTCGGCGGCGTAGTGTGGGCCCATGCGGGCTTCCAGTCTTTTGCCCTTTACTTGAATGTCGAGTACTCTTTCCGTGTCCTGCAAAAATGTCAGACGTTCATAGAGAATTGCGAGCGGGCCAGGCTCATATTGAGTTTGCACTCCATTAACACGTGCTTCTAGCTGCGTCATATTCATGGAAAGTGAATGTTCGATTTAAATGCTTTTATGTAGTATAGCATTGTAAAAAGAAACTCTATTTTTTAGGGTGTACGTGCTGGAATCAGTACTTTAATTATAGACAGCACTTCCTCTAAGCTTTTAGGTGCAGGCTCTAATGTTCGCAGGGTGGTATCCCCGATGCGAAGCTGGAGGTCCACGGACGTTACCGTTTTTTGCGTTCCATTGTATGTGAAATGCACCGTTGCCTTGTAGAATACGCTCTCTTTTTCTACCGCGAGTTCTTCCCTTGCTGGGTATTCCATTATTGCAGTAACATTCTTGTAGTCATTTGCGACGGGCTGGGCAGGGAATCTCTTCATTGTTATGGCAAGGTTTGATGCAACGAATCGTGCCTCAATTCCGCTGACGCGCTCTGTCTCTCCTTCTTTGACGGTCTCGATACTGTAGTTGATCCATCTTCTCCCTGCGCCACCTTGAAGATTAATGAAGACCGCTTCGAGTCCAGCTGGTATGTACTGAGCAGAGTATTCTCCTATCCAAAAGTCCTGCATGTTGTGCTCTGGGGGAGGAACTGTTTCTGGCGGGCTTTTCTGGGTATCTCTCCTGCGCATCGCTGAGCATCCATGTTATTTCCTTTAAAAGAATTTAGTTATTCCATAGAATAATCACCATCATACTATTCGCGTCATTCTAAAGACAAAGCCAGATTCTTCATGGTGTACTTCCAGGAGCTCTTCACTGTACTCAGGGCTGACGAAGATGTTTATTGCGTAGCCGTCGTAGGATTCTATGAGGATTCCTTCAGGATCAAATATTTGTTCTACAATGGCATGGATCTGCGGGATGTTTACTTGGAATTCTTTTTCCATCTCTGTGACGGTTTCTCTGATTTCTGCGGTGTCTCTCTGCTGGATGATGCCGAGAGAGTCTACATTGATTATTGCGGTGTCTGCAAAGCTCACTGTTACCGCTGGTCTGCCATTAAGGATGAGCTCGTATGGCGTTGCTTCAAGGATGTCTCCGCAGTTGTCGACGTTCCTTTCCAAAGAAGACTTGAGATTGTGTTGCATCTCTTCTACTGTCAAGAGTTCATAGCTGGTGTTAAAACTGGAAAAGGTGTAGGAATTTTTATTCACGTAGCCTCCATTGTATCCTAGTGCGTACAGATTGTCTTCTATCGTGTCTGTGATGCACGCTTCTACTGCTTGACGTGCGTCAGCAATGGATTCAATCTTGGCAATTTCCTCTCCTGCATTTTTCTGCTGGAGAATGTAATATCCGAGCACTATTAGAACTACGAGGACGAGCGCGAACGCAACGAACAGGGTGAACTGCCCTTTTTTAGCAGTAGCCATTGCCCTCACCTCGGTATGCGATGCATGAATCTTCCCCTGCGGAGCCGGGAGTAAATGCTTTGAACGTGTTATAGCTTACCGTTCCTTCGTTGAAGAGAATAGTTCTGTCGTTCAGGATGGATATATATGTATTGACAATGGATGCATGCTCTTCTTTGACAGGGTTGAGGAGCATTTTTCCTTTGCCTTCGATGACCTGGTAATGGCCGACGTAGAGAAGCAGGTACTCCTCCCTGTTTGGCTTGAGTATATTGGCCTGGAGAATCTTAGTGTTGAAGTCCATTTCAACGACTGCACTTGCGTCCAGCGTTTCGTAGAGTGGCAGGCCGTCTTGCAGCACGGTTACTTTTCCATTTGTGACGAGGACGTTATCGATCAGTGTTGCCTGGCAATCCGGAGATGCTTCAGTGCAGATGACATATTCTTCATTTTCTGTGTTTTTTATGGTGATATTGAGCAGGTCTGCTTTTTGGGAGAAGGTTTTGTTTTTGTAGAGGATGCCTTTCTTTATTCCTGTCTTTGTTGCCTCGACCTGTGTATTTTCTTCGCCTGCTTCGAGCACTTGCGTGAGGTTTTCATCTGTGTAGGTTAATATGCCTTCGGTGATTGCGAAGTGTGTTTCGTTTTTGTAGATGAAATAGAGGGAGTTGTTTGACGACGCTTGAAATTCCTGGGTGGCGCCCGTATCGTATTGTATCAATGCCTTGATGCCTTCGGTGAGTTTGTTGAGAAAGTAGTCGAGCTCTGTTCCTCTTGGCGAGGTGTCGGCGACTTCCACGGTGTCGCCTTCGGACATGTCGAAATAGACGTCGAAGAGCGTGTTGTGGACTTTGAGGAGCGATGCTTCAGCGTTCGCGGTGAAGAGGCCTCCTGTGACTAGGCCATTCTGGACTTCCATGTTTTGTGTGCCAAAACCAATGGTGCAATCTCCTACTGCATCACAGATAGTTTGGTCTGGTGTTACTTGGGCGATTCCATTTGCGTCATCCGTGAGAAGAAATTCACCTTCTGCTCCTTCTTCTGGATTTTGATAGAGCGACCAGTCTATTGTTTTTTGTTCTTCTTCGGCTGTTACTTCCTCTGCTCCTTCATTGAAACCATCTGAAGTTGGGGGTTCTGCACTTTGTGAAACTGAAAGAGTAAGTATCATAATTGAAATAATTATACTTATAGAACTTATTACTTTCCTCTTTTTCATATAAATACAAAAGGAAAACTACTTTATAAAATTTAGCTCTTTAGAATGGGATAAAAGTTGCCCCAGTAGTTCCATTATAGACAATTCTCATTTCTTGTCCGTCTTTTATGTAAGGTTTTCCTAATAAATTTGAATCAATCCATGCAGACCCTGCTTTAATTGCGTTAGGGACTTTTTCAAGATCAACAGGGCCACCCATTCTGATATCTAAAAGTCTTCCATTAATGTACAAGCGTGTTTGTAGACCCCCTTCAATTCCTAATAATTCTGATTTACTTTTTCCGCATTGATCATAGTTAGTAAATTTAATTGGTAAATCATTAACTTTTGCATCTTTATATTTATCCGCAAGTTCTGATATTTCTATTTCTTTATTCCTCTCAATATTTTCAGGATTTCCTTCTAAAACACAAGAAGAATTAAATAACACCAAGACAGCACCATCGTATTGAAGAACTTCTTTTTCCCAGGTATCATAGCTAACTCGAGTTGCTCTGTCAAGAACCATTCTGTGAGCTTGTGCATGGGTTAGGTCTGAATAACCAGTATCCTTAGGTGTTTCTGCAGTTGCAAACTGAGGATTTGCAAGACCTATTACTGTAGCCAAGCCTGTTCCCAAAAAGTTTCGTAGATTTCCCATTTTCCACTACTAGTATAGCCAAAACTTCCTTATAAGCTTTTCGCTACTCTCAAAAGACAAAATAAGACTTATATAGGCTCTTCCCCTTTCATTCGTTATGAAAATGAAAAAGAAAAAGGCATGGTTAGCTGGTATCCTGAACTTTCTCGTCTGGGGTGTTGGCTATCTGTATAATGGAAAAAGAAAAGTCACCGGCTGGCTTTTTGTCGCAGCCATGGTTATCGGTGCGTTTGCGACGAGCACTATTGCCATGAATGATTATGCCTCTTGGGTATCGTACGTGTTGTTCAATTTCGCACTGGGGTACGATGCATACACAGAAGCGAAAGAAATCAATAAAGCACGGTAATTCTTACTTATTTTTTCTTTGCGGAAACTTGTATTCTTAGAACATGATTATTTTTGTAGAGGATATGTATGTTGGTCGCTTCGCTCGCATTTCAGGCGCTGCTGTGGCTTTCCGCGTTGCCGCCAATCATCGGAGCTTCCTGTATCCAAATTTCTTGTCGTATGCCGGATGATCCAGAATATCGAGAATGAAACAAATTATCTCAATCTGATCCCCTTTTATTGTATAGAGCATTCTCCAGTATCCAGTGAGCTCAACCCTCCACAGATTCTGAACGCCATAGATTTTTGGAATCCTGTCTTTCTTGATATTATCACCCTAGAAGGGATTCATCTTTATTAATTCTGACTTCTGCTGAATGGAACGCAGTAGTTGCATCTCTGGCGTGTTCTCTTCGCCTTCCTGCGCCTGCTGCCCGATAGTTGCGTTGAGTCTCTTAAACTCTGCTTCCGCCTCGTCCAGGAGAATGACTCGAACTGGTTTGTTCATAGTTCCGTTCCCCTCTTGATTAGGTCATTGAGTTCCTTCCTTTCTGTGAAAACCCATAGGATCCCCTTTGTTCCAATGATGATTTTGCCACTCATCTGCAGGTAGTCTAAAATCTGGATGAGCGTCCCGTGCATGACTTTCCGTGGCAGCCTTCGCTTGAGCTCAGCGACGGTGAGCACATCGTTGGCTTCCTTGAGCGTGTCTTCTACCATTACTACTGTGGTCAATGTAGGTGCGTGCTCATGCTTTGAAACTTGGATTTGCGCCATTTTTGGTATAAACTTATTCTTATAAGCAATATTATTATATATAAATCTATTGGTTTCATTGGTGTCTGTATGGTTCGGCATCTCCCTGTATACGTTTCACTACTTCATAAATCCTCTTGAGAAATTTCCGGAAATCCTTCAGATATCCTTATTGCTATGAGTGGCATATTTTTAGGCACTATCTTATTTCCGTTTCTTCTTCCACAGCACTGCGATAAGCGCACCTACAAGAAAGTACAATCCAATAGGAATAACCCATTGGAGAACTGTCGTCAGTATGCTCACGCCCAGTCCGCAGAGCTCCAGGGATGCAAACGGATCACAGCCGAACGCGCTGAGCACCCATACAGGAATCTGGAGGTAGAGCACATGGCCAGTGATGATGGGGAGAATCCATGCAGCGCCAGGGATGTAGCCGGAGAAGAGGACGTTCAATAAAGAAAAATAGAGCAGATAGATGACTAAGAGAGCTATATGTATCACTGCACCGATGAGGCCGCCTTTCAGCCAGAGCGGCAGTTTCTTTTTCACCATCTTTTAGGTTGTAAGAATCTTTGCCTTTAAAAAGCTTTACTGGTTCTTATGCCACTCTTGTTTTATGGTCTGGTTGTTGGTGACGATTTCTATGTAGCCGTTCTCTGCCTTTTCATCGAACCAATAATCGAGCCTGACTTCTCCTTCAGGGCCTTCTGAGGTGAAGACCACGTGGCAGAGGCCTGCATACTGGCCGGATGTTTCGTATTTGTCGATGATCCATTTTCCGAATGCGTCGCTGTTGAATGTGCTCGAAGAGAATGACCATTCACTGCCGGCTTGGCACCACTCTGGATTTTCTGGACCTGTATAGGTGAGTGTGCCCACGGGAGTTTCTGTGGTCGTGGTGACTTGCTGTGCGCATGCACTAATAAGAACGAGCAGTGCAACGAAAAATATTTTGTATTGCATCTTTAGTGAGAAGAGGTTGTTGTATTTAATTCTTTCTGAAAATCTTTCGGAAATTTTTGGTAAACTCTTTTTAAGCCAGCAGTGCTTTCATGCCTGTGAGAACAAAAAAGCTTATATACGTATGCTTCCAACATATGGTGATGACATATGCATAGCCCGGCCTACCAGGGGTTATGTATTGTGGTATCCGATGCGGCGATGCGCGAGCTCATGAAACATGAGAAAACACTCTATGATGTCGTTGATATTTTGGAACATGGTTATGATGCTCCTCGGAAAAGGGCATCTACTGTTATCGAGAGATGGCTTAACAAGGGAGCTAAAACTTACAACGTTGTTGTCGCAAAGGATTACAGTTCTTCTCTTGCGGAAGAGTGCTGGATCCTTATTCACTTTGGTAAATTTACGCGGAGAAAAAAATGAAATGTTATAATTGTGGAATGGCAATGGAACGGAGGGATGACTTACGGTTTAATGAGCATGCTATCAGTGGGTGGGTATGCGTATGCGGAGAGAAATATTATGATCCTGGCAAAGCGCAGGAAATTTTGCTTCGTCATAAGCTGCAAAAGGAAGTGTTGCGGGTAACACTGGGGCGAATCAAGAGCAATCTCATACTTAGAGTCCCTAAAGACGTTGAAACGGTGCTACACCTGAAGAAGGGGGAAAAAGTTATCATAAAAGTCGAGAGGAAAGGATTTACTGTTATTCCCTCATAGAGTTGCTATTACCCTTTGGGTTAAATACCTCTGATCTCAGAATTCTTGCTGTTTATTTTAAACAACCGACAATGTCTTTATCGTTGACTATGAGTCTGCCTTCGTATCCAGGGAAGGTGTAAAAATTGATACGGTTTGCTCGCACAGGAGTGATCTGATGGACTTCTATGGTATCTCTTTCATGAATTTGTTTTAGATAACAGGCTTGCACTTCTTCTAATCCACTCACATTGAGATTGTATATTTTGTTGTCCGAGCCAACGAATCTGATCTCTGGGAATGACTCAAGCCTCTGGGGGTCTGTTACATCCAGAACTTTTCCTTTGTATTCATACATGCTTGTATCTGGGTTATGATGGGGGCCAAGGATAGACTCTCTTTTCTCTACAGGAACAGGCAGCATTTCCATTTGCGCTTGATGCGTCTCTGCATCGAGATACATAAGGGTAGATGTTGTAAGGACTGATCCGACACCGATACCCAAAAAGAATGTTACATATGGTAAAGGGTTGATTGTGTGGACTTCTCTTTTGGTATCCTGTGTTGGAGACTGGCTCAATTCTTTAACCAGTCTGTTAAATATATCTGTAGGTAACGCGTATCTAGCTTGCACCATAGTGAGTCTCTCATCCAGACTTCTTGCATCTTCTGGGGAGATAACTTCTCCGTGCTCTTTTGCAGTTCTTTCGAGAAAACTTTCAGCGCGTTCTCTGTCCGCATCGCTGAGCTTTCGGCCAAGATCCTTTTCCAGCCGTTTAAGTGTATATAATTGGTGCGCTTCCATGTATATTTTATGACATGTGCTTCCTTATAAATGTTTCTACTGTAATCTCTTATAAGTAGTAAATATAGAAAAGCTTATAAAGTCTCTGTCTGCCTTAAAATGTATGCAATCCTACTCCCTTTTGAATCCAAAACCCGAGCGTCTGCGGGACTGGGTGGCTCCTGTTGCGGGGTCGCTGCTTCTCCATGGCATTGTTGGCAGGGGACTCTATGAGAATCTTCATCCTGCTGCGGAGTCTGTTCCGCAATCAAATACTATTGAAGATATTCTCCAGAAGCCATTGTGCGCGGTCAACCCTTTACGTGACGTGGAATCGAGTGCTGAGAAGGCGTTTGTTGCAGGGCTCCAAAAAGATATTTCTGACGGGAAATTGGACAGCATGTCTCTGGGTGAATGGATGGTTCGGGCGGAGGTGTTCCAGCATAACAAGGAGGTTTATTGCGCAAAAGAAACGTGGGACACGGATGGGAATGTACAATTCTATAAAGGTCTTGAGGACTGGGTGCACCAGAATATCGTTCCAAAGGATGGGGATGCGGTCTCTGCGGTCTCTGCGATCTTTGATTTCCTGCACAATGGTGCGGAGAATGCTCCTACACCGTACCGAGACTACTTTCCATTATTCCGATTCCAGGATGACGAGCAGTCGCGCCCGATGGTAACGCTGACGACAGGAAGGTACAACTGCAATAGCGGGACGCTCTGGCTCACGGCGCTGGGAACGTCTGATGCACACATAGGAGATGCATTAAAAGTTATGGACTATGACGAGCACCGTCTTGGGATGGTCAGGAGCAAGGGAAAGAATATGTTCTTTGAAACCAGAGATCCGAATGGAAAATATGATACCCTAGCACGGCCGGGAAAGATCCAAGACAAGGAAGTGTTTGTTGCCGAGTATCTCCGCGCGAAAGGAGTCGCTGAGGCATCGCTTCCTGAGCAGTACCGAATAAAGGCAGCGTCCACCGCAGGTCTTTTCACCTATAGGACGAATTGGTTCGGGAAGGCCGCTCCGACAGGTATACGGACACAGTCTATTCAAGAGGAGTTTAGCGAAATTGAGCGCTTTTATCCCTGTGCAGATGATGGTATCTGTCTTGTGGAAACATCCTCCAGCAAGAAGTATGATTGGCAAGCAGCGTGCGATGCAGGTTATGGGTTCGCAATGTTCTTGCGGCGACTGGATCCAGAGGCGTGGTTTTATAGTAACATTTATAGTAACATTTATTTTATCCAGGAGCTGGATATAGCGATCTTCGCATGCAGGGAGTACCAGTGGGAAGTGCGAAATGAACCGGCTATTGACAGCCAGCATTTCTCTCAGTCGCGGCAGCTGGAAGTAAATACCATACCCTACTTACGCTGGATGCGAGAAAAACGGAGGGAAGTTTTTTATCAGAAGATGGTTGCTGATCTTAGGGCGTCTCCTCAACAACTAGACGTCCAGGACCGGCTCTCGTTATTTCCCGTGGTACACACCTATTCTCAAGGAGAAATAGAAGAACTTCTGAACCTTGATAGCCCTGAAAGAGGGACGTACTGGGACGTATGCAATCAGATTGCACAGAATTCCTACCAGCGTGTTGTGCGCAGCGCAGAAGGTCAACGGAGCATCGCACACTGCATCCAGAGCGCAAAAGAGGATAGTGCCGATGGATTTATGGAAGGACATAATGGGCGTTTGCTCCTCTGGAGATTCGGGAAATGGAAGCGTGACGTAGCAGAATGGGTTTTAACGGATTCGTTACGCCGCTCTGCACAGACTTCGGCGATGTACGACGTGATGCTGATGGATGGTTCTTTCCCGCAGCTTAGAGATCCGCGTATCCTCGAGCTTGCTGGCATGGTAGTTACTCGGCATCTACATACTAACGAAAAAAATAAAGAAGAATTCTGTGAATACGAATATTGGGACTTTCCTCAGCAGCTGCAAATACGGACGGCAGACACGTTTGTACAGAATTGTAACGCATCTCCTATACTTCAGGTGACCAGAGAAGACGTGCTAAAGTGGCTGCAGAAATAATCTTTACGCAGTGCCGTGATGCTCTCTGCGTCCTCTGGAGCCTTTTGCAGTGTATGTAAACCAGTCATCCTTGATAATCGGATGGAAATGGTCTGCCTCGTCTTTGAGAATCTTTGCCGTGGTCTTCTCCACCGCAGCGATTTCGACGCGCACGCCCTCATTCTTGAGATGGCGAACTAATTCTACGTAATCGGAATCGCCAGACATGATAATGATCGTGTCCACTTTTGACGCCAATTGTGTTGCTTTGATGGACAAGGGAATGTCTGCCGATTTGTGGCAGGGGACGACAGAGCCGTAGTAGTGCTCGTGCAATCTTTCTGCGAATTTGCTGGAGATAGCGACGCCCTCCCGGAAATAGATCAATCTGTTCAGCCCGCGGGACTGAAGGAGCTTTGGAATGAGCGTGTCAAAGTTGATCATCGTGTTGCTCTGGCCGGTCTGCTCGTGGATGCTGCGCTCGATATTGTTTCCATCGCAGAGGATGGCTACGGATTGGTTGATGAGAATTTTTCTTTCTGTCATAGTATGAAGATAAGCGGTTGTAGTTTATTAAATTTTTGGGTTGCACGGAATATTTATAAACGGATGGAGAACGCTGTGTTTATGCTCACCCTTGGAGATCTTCTGCGGCAGTATGCACGTGTGTTTATAGACGGCAGTGCGCTTTCCCATTCTACAAGTGATACGGAATTTGCTGATTATCTTGGGGCATGCCACTCCTATCATGATGTTCGGCTTCCTGTTCTTCTCCGCGAGGCACGGTTTGCCGAGTCCATCGAGGAGACTGTTGTTTCTTCTGCTGCGTATACGACGGTTCCGGAGATTGCTGATGAGTATCTTACCTATGTTGCACACCTTGGCAGGTTTCTCACGCATGTTCGGAAGGGAAGCTCCTCTCGTCGTCCAGGAACTCATGACGAATGTATGAATCGGCTTGTTACGGCGACTCGATCGACGTACGCCGTTCTTAATGGAAGAGCCTTGAGAGATGTGCCGCGTGGCCTGGCTCAGTTCTTGATGCTGCGACGCCTGCATGCGCCAACATCTCCGCTGCTTACGAGGCGCAGGAAATCTGTTGCTACGGAAACGGGTCCAGCGGATGCAGCGCTTGTTGCGGGAGCTCTCTCCTCTGCGCTGGAGAAGGCGTCTCAGATTGCCATTGTGACCAAGGATTTTGATGTGGCTAATATTGTATCTCACCTCACCGTCGTCCCGCCGCAATCATTTGCGCGAAGCGGCCTTCCTGTTCCCCTTGGTGAGATTACCGTCTATTTCCCTGTACAGTATGGGTACGGTGAAAAGCAGGAAATCCATCCGATATGCGATAATAAAGGGAATATTTTTCTTACCTCCCAGAACGGTGCGGCACAGGCATCACCCGTTCAAGGGTGACCACAAAACAGAAAAATATAAATAGTGTAGACACCTATAATACTATAGGATGTTTCTTGAGACACGGAAAATAGGAAAGCGAACCAAGTACTATCTTGTGCACTCGTTCCGAGAGGGGAAGAAGGTGGTCAAACTGCGGCGGTACATTGGAACGGATTTACCAAAGCAGGCATTGGCGAAAGCGCAAGAGAAGGCGGCATCCTTCATCCGTGCACAGCTGCGCGAGTATAGGGAGATCAGGAATCCGCTGACGCAGACGCTTTCGGATACAGAGATAGAGCAGATAAAAAAACTGCAGCACAAGATCCGAATTTATCATCTGGACGAGCGGCAGTGGCAGCGATTCACGCAGGCATTCTCCTTTGACACCAACGCGATAGAAGGGTCGACGGTGACGCGGCGGGACGTGACTGCAATCATGGCGGGAAAGACTCCGGACAAGAATGCTGAGGATGTTGCGGAGACGCGAAGTGTTGCCACGGCGGTGAAGCACATCCGGAAGACGGAGAATCTGGTGTCGCTTGCACTGATAAAAAAAATTCATTGGATTTGCTTTAGAGATACAAAGGATTTTGCAGGGAAGTTTCGTGCGAAAGGCGTTGAGGTAATGATTCGTGATGTTACTGGGAATATAGTGCATACGGGTGCGCCGTCTGAAAAAATCGAATCAATGCTTCGGAAGATGGTTGTCTGGTATAACGAGAACAAGCATAAGTATCCTCCCATACTTCTTGCTGCTTTGATTCATAATCAGTTTGAGGATATTCATCCCTTTCAGGATGGGAATGGTCGTGTGGGCAGGCTGTTGCTGAATAATATTCTCTTGAAACATGGACTGCCGCCGGTGAATATTCATTTTAAGAATAGGACAGAATATTATAAAGCATTGCGAGCGTTTGACAAAGATGGAAATGTGCGGCCGATGATTGAACTAATTGTCAAAGAGTACAAGAAACTGCAGAAAGATATTCAGGGGTGACCACAGGTATCTAGAATGTGGACACCTATAGAAAAGTAGTGCCCCCGCCGGGATTTGAACCCGGGTCTTCACCTCGAAAGGGTGGAATGATTGACCGAACTACACTACAGGGGCTTTTTCTTGAAAGGATTCTCAGAGATTTATAAAACTTTCTGACCTATCCGAGAAAGACTTATATACTGTAGCCTATACATTTTTTCCATGCGAATCATTGCTTTTCTTTTCGCACTGCTGGTTCTGCCGAGCCTGGTGGCTGCGAGCACGTTTCAGAGCTATTCGCTCACTGCAGAGATGGGTGAGGATACTGTTGCCTTTTATGCAGAGATTACCGGGTCGTTTGCGAATGAAGTTCTGACGTTACAGCTTCTTCCTGGCGTAGAGCATTTGCAGATAGTTGTTGATGATCTTGAAGTCGCATGCACGCAGAAAGAAGAAGAAGGCTACACTTCTGTAATCTGTGGTGTGCTGGATGGGCCGCATACCATCGATGTGCAATACGAGTCTGCATATCCGCTGATTCCTTTGGCGGAGAGTGTTCTCTTTCAGATGCAGGATAGCGCCGTTGCCGATACGTTTCGGTTCACGCTGAAATTGCCTGTGGGGTCGATTGTTGAGGAAGAGCGGTTGGTTACGCCAGAGCCTGAGAGCATGTATTCAGATGGGAAACGAATTATTCTGGTGTGGGAAGAAGCGCCGAGCACTGGAGATTTTGCGGTGTCTGTCGTGAGCAAAAGCATTGTCGCGGCTACCACTGGTCTTTACGTTCTGATTGCGGTGCTGGTCACGCTTCTCATAGGATCCGGGTACTGGTATTACACGCGTTCGCGGCGCATCAGCGAAGCAGTGAAGGAACCTGAAAATGTTTCTCTTGCTCCTCACGATGTCAAGAAGGAAGAAGCACTGACACTCCCAGACATGCTGTTAGAGAATGAAAAGAAGGTCATTGCAGTGCTGCAGGAGCATGGCGGCAAGGTGTGGCAGAAGCAGCTGGAAATTGCTACGGGTATTCCCAAGGTAAAACTGAGCCGTTTATTGAAGAGTCTGGAGAAGCGAAATATTCTGAGAAAGGAGCCATACGGGGCAAGCAATATGATTCTTCTTTTGGAGAAGAAAGAGCCCTAATACTGGGGAGTTTCGCGTTGTTTCACCAAAGTTCTATATAGAAAACCAGACATATACCGTGTAGTCAACGGAGGTTGCACCTATGTACAAAAAAATTGGATTTGTTTTTTTAACCCTGTTATTGCTGGTTGGATCCGCAATGGCAGAGGATATCGCGAGTGACACTGCTACCATTCAGGAAGCAGAGGATGCAGAAGACGCAAGTGCTGAAGAGAGCACGGAAGCAGAATTTGAAGAAGCTGAAACGACTGAAGTCGAAGTGACGGAAGAAGTTTTGGCGGTGGAAACTGAAACCGAAGTAGAAACGGAAAGCGACGTTGTCGTAGAAGAAGTCACTGATGCTGGGGTTACGCCAGACAGTGTTTTCTATGGCATTGACAAGGCTTTGGATAGAATTCGCCTAGCACTGGAAAGAAGCCCAGAAGGTAAAGCTGCAAAGGGTCTTGAAATTGCACAAGAGAGACTATTGGAAGTCAAAGCAATGCATGAGGCGCGAAACTATGAAGCAGCTGCAGAAGCGGAAGCAGAGCACGGCGAAGTATTGACAGAAGTGGAAGCATCTGTAGAAGAGATTGAAAACGATGATGCTAGTGATGAGCTTGAAACGGAAGTGGAATTAGAAGCGGAAGTTGAAAAGCATAAAGAGCGTGTGCGAGACATCAAAATAACCATTAAAGGAGAGTTGACTGATGAAGAAGCACAAGCTATCGTTGATGGGATCGTTGCAAACCTTGGTGGACAAACGGATTCTCTGGACGTGAAAATAGAAAATAAAAAAGGGAAGACGAAAATCCGGATAACACAAGAAGGCGGCGATGCTGATGCAGAAGAAGAAGCGCTTGAAGAAGAGCATGGCGTTGCAGATAAGGAACAACGAAGTGCTGAGCAGGCTTTGAAGAATGCAGAACAGCAAATCAGTAAAGCACAAGAGAAGATTGATGCTGAAGCTGCAGCAGGAAGAGATACGACTGCATCTGTTGCTCTTTTAGCAGCAGCTCAGAGCGTATATGCGCAGGCACAAGCAGCTTTTGACGCAGGCGACTACGAAACAGCGGAAGACCTTGCAGATGATGCATGGGATGACGGCAACGAAGCGCGAAAAGGCAAGAACTTCGACGGTGATGATGAAGAGAATGAAACCGAAGAAGGTGACGCTGAAGATGCTGCAGAAGATGCTCGTGAAAAAGGGAAAAACATGAAAGACGAGCTTGACGACGAAGAAGACGTGGAAGCTGAAGCAGATGTTGACGTAGAGACTGATGAAGTAGAAGTTGCAGTAGAAGTCGAAGTAGAGCTTTAGGCTCTCTTCTTTTTTTTATTTTTTAGGAGTAATGACCATGTATCCAGACAAAGAAGGAATACGACGATTGACTACTTCGGGGTTTGATGGACTTGTTCAGGGACAGCGGATTTTTGCTCTCGCGCCAGAGGGTCGGCAGTGGATAGAAGTTGTCGTTCGTGCCCTAAAGAATAGAAGCGTGCTCTTAGACATCATTGACAGAGAATGGCGGGCTACTTTTGCTGATCGTGAGCGCCTACTGGAAGTTACGCGTGCTGAAGCAACGGACCTTGCGTACAATCCCGCGCCGGGACAGGTTATAGACAATTACATTCTGGATGAGCATATTGTCTCTTGTAATGGTCGACAGGTTCTTCTCGTGGAAAAAATAGTGCGTAATAGGAGAGTGATGCGGGTTATGGGATACGTGCGCGGGGAACCTCAGGAACGGAGTGTGCTGTATAGTGGGATTTCCTTTGGCCAGCAGAGCGTCTCTGAGTCTGCATTAGAAGTTGAGGGATATGCTCCCCCGTTTGAATTTGAGGCTATTGGATTGCATGAGTATAAGTTTCAGGTAGAAAAGTAAGGGCTGTTATTTTTCTTTTATTTCTATGATCTGTCGTTAAGCTTTTAAACTGCTGGGTTTTCTCAGGATTCTATGCCGTGGTGGCGCAACCTGGTACCGCGCAAGCCTGGAAAGCTTGTTTCCGCAAGGATATCTCGGTTCAAATCCGAGCCACGGCGTTTTCTATTCTGAATCCCTCTTATCTCTACAGTGAAGTCGCGAAATTCTTATAACCTGGCATATTAGATTTTCCATACATGACCCAAGCCGCATATCTACAACGCCTAGAACAACGTATAGGGAGGCGATTATCTGATGAAGACCAACGCACCGTGGAAAGCACGTTAGAAAATATTGCTCGGCGAAAGGGAGAAATATTAGCACCATCGGAGGCTACTCGCATGGAGAGTCTTTTCGGTATGATGCTCACGACGTATGCTGTACAAGAGAACGAGTTGTTTGGGGAACTTGAAGTGGCACTAAATGGTCAAGTACGGAAGCCGAAAGAAAATTCTTGGCGGGTGAGGGCCTTAGCATACGGTACCGCGCTATCGCTTGCCTATGGTGCTGGTATTATGAGTCATGACAGCATTGAAGAACTCGTTCTCCCGCACAGTAATATTTATACAGTAGAAGGGCGAGTATTTGTCGCTGGTGACGGTGCTTATGCAAATGGGTACAGGATAGAGCTCGATAATGGGGAGGCAATTTATTTGTTTGAACCAGAACCGTTTGAACAAGAAAATGATTGTCTTTTGAGCAGAGTGAAGGTTGGTGATCGATTCAAAATTGTATCTTCGGAACCAGTTGCCTCAAAAACTGAATTGTCCATCGCGGATCACAGAATATACATTAATGGTCGTGAAATCACTGAATGTGGCTATTGAAGAAAAAATTGTTTGTATTGCTATGCGATGCGTTCTAATGTCAAAGATCCCTGACCACTATATGGTTCATCCCAGATACCAGTGACCACGCTCTCAGAGACAGAAGTCACATCAAACGTAAAACCAAAGTCAATATTTTCCACATCAAATAGCTTATCTCCTGTATCTTCCCTAAACAGGGTATAGAAGCCAGGCAATATTCATATAAAGTAGTCTTTATTTCTTCTGCAGATGGTTCTCACTCCAGAACAGATGGATATCTTTTTTTCTAATGGTTTTGTCGTCGTTTCCGGCATATTTTCCCTCGCTGAATGTCACCAGGCTTCGGAGAGTATTGATAGGCTTGTCGAGCGTTCTCTGCATGAACAACGTGAGGAGTTTATTTATACCACAGACGGAAGACTGAAACGGGTTATCTGGGCTGGTGGGCTTGAGCATGAGCTTCTTGCGTTAGGGAGGGATTCGAAAATCACTTCAGTTGTATCGCAGCTCCTCGGTTCAAAAAACATCGTGCATCTCATCAATCAGGTCCACCTGAAATGGGCTGGAGATGGAAATTTTTATCCGCTCCATCAGGATTCCAGCAATAGGCGCTATGGAACAGGGCTGTGGAGGGACGTGAATGGAAGGGGCAGTTACGTGCAGAGTATTCTTGCAGTGGAAGACGTGACTGCAGAGAATGGAGGGCTGCTCTTCATTCCTGAGAGCTGCCGGCGAGGGCATCTTGGACTCCCCTTTGTGGAAGGTGTGCAGACACGCACCAGCGAATGTCATATTGAGGATGCGGTGCCAGTTTCCTTACGTCAGGGAAGCATGGTGTTCTTTGGGCCGTATACGATTCACGGGAGCCTGCCGAATACAAATGAACACGTGCAGAAATTGCTTATCAATGGCTATGCCTCTCCCGGCGCAAATAGACGAGAATATCTCGGTTGCGGGAAGGGTGAGCCACTATTCGTTGGCTAGCGTTATAAAAACAAGGTAATGATTGCTCTGCTTACATAATTCTTTTAAACTATTCTTTTATTTTTCATTGCATGGCCTTTGACAAAGAAGCATTCTATCAGTTTATGATTGACAATAGGGTTGTCGAATTTAGAGAGCAGCCCATTGTCCTTAAGAGCAAAAGAGAAAGCCACTTGTATATCAACTGGCGGACCGCTATGGAGGATGTTTTTCTGACGGATCGCCTCACGGATATGGTCTTGGAATACCTTGATTGGCAGGGAATCCGTGTAGACACGCTCTACGGTGTTCCAGAGGCGGCAACAAAGCTTGCGCTGCTGGCACAGTTCAAATTGGCAAAGCGTTGCCCAGATTATAGAGCGGGAAGCCATGTTCTTGCGATGGGACGCGGAAAGCCGAAGGATGAGCATGGCAATCCAAAGGATAGGTATTTGCTTGGTCAGCCGAAGGGTCTTACGCTTGTTATCGAAGATGTCACCACAACGGCGGCTAGCGCTATCAGTGCAGCAAAGCTTGTCGAGCAAGGTGGAGTTTCGGTTACAGGTATCCTTAGCCTGTTTAATCGTATGAATCTTGATAGTGATCGTCGATCTGCGGAGGATGCCTGCCGGGAGGCGGCGCTTCAGCCATTCCAGTGGATTGGTGCAGCTGATGAGCTCCTGCCTCGCGCATACGCTACATTGCAACCAGGCCATGAGATCGCAGACAGGATTGAAGAAGAGTACCGCCAATTTGGTGTCAAGCCTATCCTTCTCAGGTGAGATTTTATGGGATGTAGGAAGCTTACGTTCTTATTTTTCTAACTCAACCCACACGAGGTAATGGTCGCTTTGCTCTTCTGTCACGTTCGTATCAATACCATAGCCGTTGACCTCTGGTGCTAGCTGATCACTGAGGATTATTCTGTCATACGCGCAATCCGTGCTTGCAACCGTCGTGTCTTCCGTGTCTTGAATTACCCATGTCCATGTATCAAAGTCTGGTTCTTTTGCAGGCTTGTAATACGAGCAGTCTGCGTTGAGGTCGCCGATAATCATGCTGTTTCCTTCCTCTTGGATGAGCTGATCTAACGCTTCCAGTTCTTGCGGTACAAGATCAGGATCGGTGTGGATGTTGACGATGTCTAGGGTTTCTGCGCCGATTTGGAAGCGTGCTTGCACCGGTGGTCGTTCAAACACTGTTGCGTATTCAGGATTGTAGTCAGTAATGCTGAGGAGTTCTATAGTATTTTTATAGATGATTCCGTACTGTTCTTTGCTTTGCGTCGTTCCTGCGCGTGAGCTTGCTGTGCAGTCATAGCCGTCGAGCAATGCGCATAGGGCGAGGAAGGCAGTTGCAGAGCTGTCTCTAATTTCCTGGACGAAAATTATATCGTGCTGTCTTATTTTTTCTGCATATGATTGCAGCAATTCCTCGTTGCTTGCTTTGGTTTTTCCGAAGATGTGCAGGTTCCAGTTCGCTATGGTGATGGTGTCTTCGACGTTGACGGTCACTTCTATGCCTTCTCCTACGACATCGCCGGTGATTTCATTGGTCTTTTCTTCTACGAGAGGAAGCGATGTACAACTGGTGAGAACGAGCAATGCAATTAAAAAATATATTCGCTTCTGTACGGGCACCCTGCTTACCTCTTTTTCCTCGGGGATTTTCTTACATTACACGCGTCATCTGACAGGCATTGCCGTAGCCCTTCCATGTGGAGCAACAGGTCTTGGTGCAAATGGTCGATAACCTTCTCGCATTCTTTGTGCTTTGCCTTTCGTGCGTCTGTCAGGCAGTGTTTTTCTATGAATCCAGAAATCTGACTTATCTTATGGAGTAATTTTATTTTGTCGTATGTGCAATCGTCCATGCAATCACCTCTGTTGTTCATGAAGTCTTTTTTGTATTTAAGACTTTCTCAATCCTGATGACTTGAATTTGCTTTGAAGGTTTTACCGGGAGGGTATTGGAGACGAGGATTTTCTTTATGCCTGTTTTTTTTAATTTTTCTCTGGCGTTTCCTACGAAGAGGCCGTGGGCGGAGATGCAATATATTTCCTTTGCGTTTCTGAGCAGTGCTGCAGCTTTTGTTAACGTTGTTCCCGTGCTGATCATGTCCTCGACGATGAGGATGGATTGTCCCGCACAATCTTGATTGAATGTCATGGTAATTCTATTCTGGGTTCTAATTTTTTTTATGATCGTCATTGGCGCTTTGAGGAGCTTCGCGATTTCCCCTGCGCGTTCTGCGCCACCTTGATCCGGTGATACAATTACCCAGTTCTTTTTTGGCAATGCTTTTGCCAACAGTGGAAGGACTGATGTGTAGCGAAAACGGAATTTCTGCAGCCGCTCGCTATGGATGTTGATAACTTGTATAGGAATTTTTAAATCCTTCAGGAGTTTGCAGAGCACTTCTCCAGAGACCGCCTCGCCCGCGTGGTAGAGCTTATCCTGGCGTGCATAGCTGAGAAAAGGGATGATGATTTGTTTTATTTTTGCTCCCGTTCTCCGTGCAGCATCGACGGTAAAGAGTACTTCTAGTATATTCATTGGCGTAATATTGGTGATTATAGTAACCGGTTTATTCCTGAGATTTTCTGTGATTCTTATGTAGAGCTCGCCTTCTGGAAATATTTCTTTGTGGATTTTTACTGAAGGAATCTTAAGGTGCCTTACCGATTCTGTGAGAATGTATTTCATGTGAGCAGCTCCTTTATTTCTTCATCCGTGTATTGGCGAAAGTCTTTATAAAATTGTCCAATCCCGAAGAAATCGAGCGGTTGATCCAAGCAGATGATATCATCAGCCATTTTTCTGAGCTTTTGAATCGCTTCCGGGGGAGCAACAGGCACTGCAACAATAATTTTCTTTGGCTTTTCCTTTCGGAGCACTTGGATTGCGGCAGCCATTGTTGCGCCCATAGCAATGCCATCGTCGACGAGGAGAATTGTTTTATTCCTGACTGCGTACATGGGCTTCTTTCCTCTGAGGATTTTGTATCGCTCCTTCACTTCCTTCTGCTTGATTTTAATTTGCTGCTGCATGTAGGTATTTGAGATATTGTAGCTTTCCATGTCATCAATAAGGTAGTAGCTCTCACTGCTAACCGCGCCGAGCGCTGCTTCTTCTTCGCCAGGGAAGCCAATCTTTTTGATCACCAGCACGTCCAATGGTGCCTTTAGTATTTTTGCCACTTCGACTGCGACGATAACTCCCCCACGTGGGATGCCGAGAATGAGAAGATTTTTTTCTTTCTGATATTTTTTTAGCTTTACTGCGAGAAGCCTTCCTGCCTCTTTTCTATCTGCAAACATGCTGATGTACAGGGCATTTTTATATTTAAAGCTATATGATTTGCAATTTTTTGAACCAGTACTGCCAGATAGGTTCGAGTTTTAACTTTTTTATTTCTTCTGCGCTGTACCAACCGATAGACTTGGTTTCGCGGAGGTTTCTCTTTACGGTTCCTGTGACCTCACAGCCATAGACATACCAGTAGTGAATAGTTGTCCCTTTGCTGCACACATTGCCGTCAACTTCCTCTTCAATAAGCATCGCTGCGTGCTTCAGTGTGAGACCGGACTCTTCTTTCAGCTCTCGGTTTAATGCCTCTGACGGCTCCTCGCCTTCGTCGATATGTCCTGCAACACCTGCAAAACCAAATGGTGGAGAAGCCCGGTCTATGAGAAGGTATTTTCCATTTTTTTGAATCAATGCACCGACGGAGAAGTGCATGGGTTTACCCTTTGCTGATTTTCCTTGCTTTGCTTTTGCCATTGTCTTCGAGATAGTCTGGAATGAGATGGTGTTCGAACTCTAGTAATAAGCTTCTCCCATGAATGAGTCTGGAAAAAGCCTCCGCTTCCATCTTCGCGCCGGTCAGTGCGTTATGTGGGAGTGGTTCTTCCGGGAGACCCACGTATGGGAAGATTTTTTTTAGATTGAGATCCGTTCGTTTTTCTTTTACTGGTGGGCTGATGCCTCGTCTGAGACAGTGCGCGTAGCAGAGTGAATGTAAATCAATAGTCCGGTAGGGAAAAACGACGGGTATGTCTGCTTTTTCTGCGGTTTCTTTGAGAAATGTTCTATCGAAAAAAGGGTTCTCGCCAGCCATGGTTTTTTCTTCGCACGTTTCTAGCCAGACGAGGAAATCCTGGAGCAGCTCGCCGGGCTTTTTCTTATTCTTGTCCCGAATTTGTTCCTGCGTAAAGCCATTGATTGCGAGGGCTTCATCCAGTATTTCTGTGGTGTCATTCCATATCTTGCACTCGCCGTAGAACTGGTTCTCCGGGTTTGCAAAGTCGACAGCGCCAATGCTGAGGATTGAGGATTTCTTTGCGTCAATGCCGGCTGTTTCCACATCGACAATAATCATTGTGTCAATTCCTTCCAGTGTTCCTTATAGTGCTGAAATTTTTTGTCAAACTCCTCTTTTGGTGTTACAGGTATTTTCAGCTCTTCAAATTTTTGTCTTAGTGCCTGCAACGCCTGCTCTTTATTTTCTTGTGTGGACATCTTTTCCAATTCGATAATGTACCCATATCCTTTGGTGTCGTCGATCATGACGTGCAGGTCCTGCCACTTGAATGTATGCCTCGTTCTAAACCACTGAATCTGGGTGTTAAATCCAACGCTGAGAAACAGCTTTTCCATTTTGTCAAAATCTTCCTTTGAGAATTTTATCTCTATCTCTTCCCGGTGATCATCATGGAGTTTCCCTTTTTTTAACCAAACTTTTGCGTAAAATTTATTCTTTTGGATTCTTAGGTCTTCCGGGCAGTCAAAATAAAATGTTTCCTGATAGTCTTCATTGACGAATTCCCCGTGGACGTTAAAATAATCTAAGAAATCATCATATTGTTCTTTTGTTAGAAAAGCCCGGAGCTCTACTTCTATGTCCATAGAATTTTAGGGGGATTTTTACTTTATATTGATTACTGGGGTGAACTTCTTACTTCAGTCTGCCGGAGAGGTCATCTCTCATTGACTTCTTTGCAGGTTCTTGAGCTGTCTTTGCTTGTGCCTGCAGGTCGACGCCGAGGTCCTTCAATGCTTTGACATGCGCATCAATCTGCTGCTGGACAATCTGGAGGATTTTGAGAAATTCCTGCTGCTCCATGACCAGGACTGAGAGCGCCCCCTTGTGGATGCCAATCTGCTCTTGTTTTTCTTGGTTTGCCATACGCTTTAAATTGCTGAAAAGCTATATAAGTATTTCCTTTTAGAACGTTGGCGGCAGCTCGTTGTGACCAAACTGAACCACGAGATCTACCTTTGTATCCGGGACGTCACACACGCCATAACAGGTGTCGAGCCAGAGAAAGATTTTTGCGTTCGTCTTTTTTTCAAGAAAGTCGACGATAGCCGTTCCCTGCGGTTTCAATCCGTCTCCCAGCTGGATGAGCACGGTCTTTGCATTCGCTTTCTGAATGTCGTCTGCTACTTTCTCCAGTTCTAAGTCGTATTCCATTGTTTTTTTGAGCTAGAACAGCTTTTTAAACCTATCGTCGGAGCTCCAGCAGTTGACGGTAGAGCTCTTCTGGAATGTCTCGGATTTTTATCGCCGGATCATCTGTAGAAATAGGTTTTCCTGTGACGCGGAAACCTGCTGCGCTGCTTTGCACAAGAGCTTCTAAGTTTCCTGTTGGCACTTTGTTTGTCTCCAATTCAAATCCAGCTATGCCTATACTTGATGAAGTCTGGTCGGTCACCATTCCAATGCCCGTGACATATGTTGTGGTCTCCACTCCCTTATACTTGGTTGTTTTTTCATGAAAATAGGAGATATATCTTCTTGCCATATATCCTGGAGAATAGAGGTTGTTTTTAAGGTTTTCTCAATGCAAAGAGCTCAGAAACATTCAATTCAAACGCACATACTGGGAATTCAATGGAGAAGTTTTTCAACACCTGTGGATGGATTTCTCCGACGTACGCAATCTTTACCCCATTTATTGATACTCGGGCGCATCTGCCGGGAATAAAAGACTGATGTTCGACGTCGTGCATTTCATATACCAGTCCCAAACCTGTGAGAATGAAATCCAATGTCTGCTTTGCCTTGGTGAAGTTTGCTTCCTTTGCTGCGAAGGCCCATGCGAGGCGTTTTATCGTCTGTGTTTTCGTTTCTGCCCTTTCGTCAAGAATCACTGCTTCGCCGAGCTCGTAGACTTGCTGCGGGTATTCCTGTGCTGCGTTCTTTGCGAGGAATTCCATCAGGGAAGGAAGCACCCAGTTTCTTATGCAGGACCAGCGGTTCGATACAGGGTTGGCAATCTCCACGCACTCCTGTTCTTCCATGTTCATATGATGGAAAAGGAATTCTTTGTTGGTTAATGTAAAATTTAATAGTTCCTGGGCACCGAAGCCTGGGAGGGCATTTCTTATCGACTCACAGTAGAGTTCAAACTCGGAAAGTTCTCCGCGCGTGGGGATATTGGGGACTACTGGTTCTATGGAATTGTATCCGTAGGAGATGAGAATATCTTCAATGACATCTACGGGGTGGAGAATATCTTGTCGGAACGAAGGGTATTCGACTTCCAGCGAGTCCTTCGCTTTTTTTACATCGTAGCAGAAGCGCTCTACCAGTTCTTTCAATTCTTTGAGCGTGAGTTTCAAGCCAGTGAGTCTTTCTATATCTTGGAATTTGACTTTGATTTTCTTTGGCGTGAAGTCTGGCGTGACTATTTTTTCTTTGCCGTAGTCGATGGTGACGGAGAAAAGCTTTCCGCCGCGATCTGCGAGGGCGCAGGCCATGACATTCAATGCAACCTTACAATCTTCCAGGTTTGTTCCTGTTACTTCGAGGAAGAGATTTTTCGTTTCTTCGGTGACTTTGCCTGTGCTTTCTGAGTTGGTAATCGGAGGCATGGATGCGACGACATCATTCTTGTCGATGATAACGGGATAGCGGTCGTGGCCTTTCAGGAGATGCCCGTACTCGATGCCCTTGGGATGCTTCTCCAGCACGTCCTTGAGTGTCATTTCTTTGGTGAAGCCAAGCGGAACGTATTTGATTTCCGTGGGCTTGTATGCTTTGTATTTCAATGGAGGCGTGATTTTGTCAAAGTCATAAATGCCGAGTCCGACGGTTTTTCTTTTTCTGCCGAAGGTCATGGATACTTTTTCCTGGAGCTGGATTAATTGTTTCAGGAGCTCTTCGGTGATCGTGATATCCTTGATGACTGCTGCAGTGATGAAGGGCCGCACGTCGTCCACGGTTCTATCCACGTGGATGTAGACGTCTGAGGGGTCAGCCGTATATTTTCTTATTCCGCGCTCTTTTGTAAAGAATGGAGATAGTGCTCGCGCCATGCCCTCTGTGGACCACAGGTCAGGGCGGTTGCTCTCTTTGCAGTCGATTTTTAAGAGGTCTCCGTCCTGCGCATCTATCTCTCCTTTGACCCACAACAGCGCTTCCGCTTCCAGAGATTCTCTCGTTATTTCTTTCCCCATGAGCTTGCTGAGGTCCTTCAATGAAATGTCAATTGTTGGCATGTTAGAGTATCCTTGGTTCTCTCAACCATTTTAGATCCTGACTGAATAAGTAGCGAATATCTTTGATGCCCAACTTGAACATGGCAAGGCGGTCGATGCCGAGACCCCATGCCATGACTGGCGTTTCAATGCCCAGCGTTTCCGTGATTTCTGGACGGAATATTCCTGCGCCGCCGAGTTCTACCCAGCCGAGCTGCGGATGCTTCGCTGAGATTTGCACGGAGGGTTCCGTGAATGGATAATAGTCTGCGAAGAACTTGACGTCTTCTGCGCCTGCGATTTCTATGGCGAAGAGCTTGAGCATGCCTAGGAGCGTTCGAAAATTAATGCTTTTATCGGTGACAAAGCCGTCGAGCTGGTTGAATTCGATGAGATGCGTCGCGTCGAGGACATCGGGGCGGTAGACGCGTGAGATGGTGAAATATTTGCAGGGGATTTCGACGCCTTTTGCCATTTGCCGTGCGGTGACTGCGGTCGCATGCGCTCTGGGCATGAGATGCATTGCAATCTTGGGATCCCATTTGTAGCCCCAGCCTGTAGAGCCGGTGCGGCCGCCATCCTGGTGAGCATGCTTTACTCGATTGACGACGAGATCATTGGGAAGTTTTCCTTCGGTTGGTGTCTTTAAGTGATACGTATCTGACCATGTCCGTGCAGGATGATCCTGGGGCTGGAAGAGGACGTCAAAGTTGTAGAATTCCGTTTCTACTAATGGCCCGTTCATTTCTTTGAAGCCTAACTGGACCAGTTTGAATTTGATTTTATTGAGGAATTCCATGTACGGCTGTCGTTTTCCACCGTAGATCTTCGGCACGTTAATCTCCATGTCATATTTTCGAAATTGCTTTTTCGTCCAGCTGCTGTCTCTCAGCATCTGGGGCGTGAGGATTTCTATCAGGTCCAGATCTATTTTTTCTTTGCTTAGTTTTTTTCCGAGATCTGTCAGCGTGATCGTACGTGCTTTAATGATATTTGTGTGAATAATTTCTTTTCTTCTCTTCAAATGCTCGTAGGCAGCTTTCTCCTCAGTGGTGAGATTCGTGAGATCCCTCGGAAGCGCCTTGAGAAGTTTTTCCTCTTCCCATTCTTTTTCCAGAAGCTTCTTGCCCTGGTCGGTCAGCTCGAGTTCCTTTCCCAGAAGAATTGCAGATCTTTTTTTTAGCTCGCCAATGGCAATGTTGAGCTCTGACTTGTCAATTTTTATATCGGCTAATGCAAGTTTTTTCTTTTTGAGCTGCTCCAGCAATCGACGTTCTGGCAGTCCCTCTTCCAGGTATTTTTTCCCCAGTTCTCCAACGACAACCTGCTCAGTGGTTTCTGTTTTAATCGTGAGCACTTCCTTGTTTTCCAGCCACTGCAATGCCCGGGAGACTTCCGCTTCCTGCAGCTTGCTGCGTGCCTGGATGTCCTCGAAGGAGGCATTATTCCTGAGAAACGGGAGCACTTTCCGTTCTAGCGGATGGAGCGTCTGGAGTATATCCTGCATACAGAATAGGATAAAATAGAGATTTTTAAAGGTTTGGGATATGCTGAAAATTTTTCGGAAAAAAGACCCAAAGCTTAATAAATAGGTATAAACATATGTATAAACATGGTACTTGAAGGTAAAATAAAACGCTGGGGGAATTCCTATGGAATACTTATTACAAAGGAAGAGATAAAGAAGAAAAAATTTCATGAGAATGAAACGGTTCTCATTGATATTAAAAAAAAGAAGGACCTTTCTCCGTTGTTCGGGCTCTGCCATTTTAAGCGTCCAACAAAGGAGATCATTAAAGAGATTCGGGAGGGGTACGATGTCTGAGTTTTTCTACGACAGCTACGCCATTATCGAGTATATCAATGGGAATCCTGCATACAAGATATATTTCATGGGAAATTCAGGGATTACCACTCTCTACAATATAATGGAAGTATATTACAGCGTTCTGAAAGAAGAAGGGGAGGCAAAAGCAAAAGAAGTCTTGCAACTTCTGTCACCCATTGTTGTTTATCCAGGAATGGAAGATGTTGAGCCTGCCATGAAATTTCGGTTCAGCCATAAGGAAAAAAAGCTTTCCTATGCGGACTGTCTTGGCTATGCGCTGGCCCGGAAACGTAAACTGCGATTTCTTACCGGCGATGAAGGATTTAGGCATCTGCCGCATGTTGAATTCGTGAAGTAATTGTGCATCTTCCTACAGGTTTGGAATGCTATAGTTTGTCAGGTGTGTGTATAAACGCTTGACCAGCTCTTCGCGATGGTACGTGCTACGCGTTAGCCTTAGCTCAATCTCTTTTACCTTCTTGCGTTTTGCCTCTCTTTTTGCGTGGAGATATTCTGGGAGTGTTATTCCTATTAATGGTATGACGGCAAAGCCCATGTAACGTGGATCAGGCGCGTATCCGGCTGCAAGTCCTACGCTTCCCATGGTGAGCAGTGTGCCTACTACAGCCATCTTGTATGATTCAAAGGATTCTGTGTCTGGGTATGCTACCCTGATGCTGCCGTGGAGCGAGTGGGTTCGTACCGGAATATCTGCCGTGAAGCCATAGATCTCATTATTGTCCAGATCCGCCAGCAGTTTTTCCAAGGGCTGTGAAGCGAGCCCATTAATGATGACGCGACCATGGCCTCCTTCAAGCGGTTCAAACCCGTGGGTGATTATGTCAAGAAGGTGCTGGGCACAGGTGCTGAATTCTCTGAGAGAAACGTCACGGGGCCACCCCCATTTGTTAGTTGCACCATAATGGAATATTCTTTGTCTCAGAGGCATTTATGATAGGAAAACATTCTATCTTTAAAAGAATTATGATTAAAAAAAAGATTTTTACAATCCCTTTGGTGCCGGATATTTAGATTCGCAGAAGGTAGCAATATGTGATGGATCATATGAAATATTCTTTGCAACAAGATAATCAGTTAGTGATTTCTTGCATTCTTCTTGAGCATCTTTTGTTCCCAGTATAACAAGAGTATCTAGAGATTGTTTTAATTTTGGATTACTACTTCCAAAAGATTCGGAAAGTATGCTATTCAAGCCTCCATACGTGGCTAGAGCAAACATTGAGGGAAGAAATACATCACTAAAGGAAATTCTACTTTCCATCTTACAACCTCTTCAAGCCTTTCCAACTCAATTCGAACATTTGGTTCAGTGCCTGCGCAAAGTATGGTGTTTTCACCCAGATACCCATGTCATATGCCTCGTGGACATTCTGGTCGTCTGCAAGCATAAATAGAAGTTCTTTCCCGTCGACCAGCACAAATCGTGCTTTCGTTGCTTCATCTGCTGCGCGGAGCTCGATAGACTCTCGAATCTCCTTGGGAATGAAAGACACTTCTTTCACTGGAGCAACAATCTTTACCTTGACACCTGTGCTTCTTGCTTTCTTGATGACAGACTTGAGAAGATCAATTTTTCGTGCGAGGCCTTTTTCTGTGGTCATGATACAGACAGATTTTTCTGCGTTTCCAATAATTGTTTTGAGGTGATCATAGACATTCTTTCGGCCTTTCAATACTCCGGAGAGTTCTGATGGCTCGACCTTGTCAATACCTTGCTTGTAGAGCAATTCAATTTCGCGATAGACATCGGTTTCATTCACTTTCTCGAGGGTTGCAAGATGTGTGTCTGCGTCTTCCTGGACTTTCTTTCGGATACGCTTGAGAATTTCTTCTGGTTTGACTGCGATATATTTGATAGGTTTTCCCAGCTTCATGACGATAAACCCTTTCTTCTCGAGGTTCTCCAGCACGTCGTAAGATCGGCTTCGTGGAACGCCAGAAATGTCTGCTAATTCGCCTGCTGCTGCGACGCCTCGTGACAACAGTGCTGTCCATACTTTTACTTCATAGATATTCAAATCGAAAGATGACCTTAATTTCTTCAAAAATTCCTCGTTTACTATCATAGTATTACTCCTTCACCACGGTAATAAAAGAACTGCAGGTGGTATATAAAGCTTTCGCTTTTTTTACTGGTCTATAGTAGTAAATCCTAACCCGTATTTAAGTACTTCTTGGACACGGTCCTTGCCACAATAGCACCTATAAGAACGGCGACGCTGAGGCCAATAAGAATAAGGCTGGTCGTGGTGATACTGGAGGCTGGGGAACCGAACAGTAGAAGCTTTTTGAGGATGCTTTCGCCCATAATAAAGGGGTTGTATTGCAGCAGGCTCCTCGTATAGCTGGACAGGGTCTCCAAAGGCAGGATAGTATTGGAGAAGAAGAGCATGATAATGCCTGCGGTGATGGCTGCTAATGTGACCGTTTGCTTGGTGCTAAACAGATACCCGAAAAGCATGCCTAAAAGGATAAAGAACGTCCCAAGAATGAGAAGCGCAATGCCGGTATAGACGAATGCCATGCCGTCCAGGACTTCCCGCAGGAAGAGGTAGAGAACGCCTAGAATAATGACTACTTGAAAGGTCAATACAATGAGGTTGCTCAGGTACTCGCCGAGCATGAAGAGGAACTCGTTCGTCGGCGTGATGAAGTTTCTGAAGTATGCTCGTGATTCTTTCTCCGTGATGATTGCGGTGGAGCTCATCAAGAGCGTGACGAACATGACAATGAGCACGAGTATGGTTGGCAGGATGTAGAGCAGATAGTTGTTTTTCGTGCTGATCGGTTCCACAGACGTTTGCAATGGAGAGACGATGCTTGACACGCTTTTGATTTCTATGCCTTCGATGCCGGCAGTTACCGTTTGTAAATTGGTGTCTACTTCTTCAAGGCTCGTTTTATCAGTGGCTAGTTTTGCCTCTGCGGATGGGAGCACTGTGGTGGCTGAATCGATAGCGTCCGCTGCAGTGTCGACCGTTCCTGCAAGGCTGTTGTAGTCGCTTTCCAGGCTGTCAATGAGTGCGTTCAGGTCGGAGAAGGCAGCGCTGCTCAGGTTGTTGGCGCTTTTGATGTCGCTGATTTCCGTGTCTATTGCTGTCGTGTCAATAGCTTCGTACGTGAAGTCAAGGTCGTCGAGTTCGGTCGAAACACCGCCAAGATCGGAAGTCAATTCTGCGTTTCTGGTAATCAGATTACTGATGAGTGACTGGGATTGTATCGTTTCGGTGTTTGCAGTATCGAGAACGCTAAGGATTTCTGTCACCAGCTCGGTGCTGAGGGCGCTTGCCTCCACAGAAACCTTGGTGCTAATCTGACTGGCGACGAGGTTGGCGATGTTGAGTCTCGAATTATCGACGTAAATCTTAATGACATTGCTTGCCGTATTGTCCAGCACGAGATTTGCTGGGAAGACGACACAGACCTGGAAATCACTGAATTTTACGGCGTCAATACAGTCCTGTTCTGAATTGAGACGGATCACGTTGTACTGTGCATCGGAAAGGCCAGTGAGGACGGACTCGGAAAGCGGAGAGTACGCTTCGGAATATGCGGCGACATTGAGATCATACAAGGCGGACGTATTAAATGCCAGTGCGACAAAAAAGATAACGAGAAGCGGGCCTAAGAGGAAGATGAGCGCAGAGATTTTGGAGCGAATGAGCAGCTTCAGGTTTTTGCCGATGATGTAGAAGAGCTTGGTGACGGGATTCAGCGCCGGCCTCTCGACAAAAATGTCATAGTTCGGCGTAGGGGGTTGTGGATTCACTTTCTCTTGGAGTTTTGCTAGGAAATTCATTTTCTCGTTGCTGCCTCGAATACTTCTTCAAGGGATGGCTTGCTCACTTCGACGCTGAGAAGCTCATCCCGTGTGGACTGTATATGTGCCATGATTCCCATAAGCACTTTTTCTGCTTCTCGTGTATAGATATACAGATATTTTTCTTTCTGGAAGAGATTCTTTGTGCCTGCCAATTTGAGCATAGGTATAAGATCTTCATAGCTCTTTCTCTTCGTTTCGATGCGGATAACCTGGTCTCGCGTGTATTTATCCTTTAGCTCATCCGGGCTGCCCAGCTCGATGACTCTTCCATGGTGGATGATCGCCAGCGTATCGCAGATTTTTTCTATTTCGCCGAGCAAATGTGATGTGACAATTACCTTCGTCCCCTGCTCATCAATCTTTTTGATAAGTGCCATGATTTTTTTCCTCAAGACTGGGTCGAGATTGCCGGTTGGTTCGTCAAGTATGAGTACCTTGGGATTGTGGATCATTGAGCATGCTATGTCAAGCCTTCGATACATGCCTGTAGAGAGCTCTTCAGCGAGTGTCGTGCGTGCATCCTCCAGCTCCATAAATTTGAGCATATCCTTCATACGCGCATTGATGTCGGCCTTTCGCATATTGTAGAGTTCACCGAAATAGCGAAGATTTTCTTCAACGGTGAGCTTTGGATACACCGAGCCGGCCTGCGTCGCAAAGCCAAAAAGCTGGTTCATTACCCGCAGATTATGCTGGATGTTAATAGAATTATAATAGACATTGCCTGCATCAGGTTTCCAGAAGCCAATGATAACGTTCAGAAGCGTGGTCTTTCCGCAGCCGGAGAGGCCCATGATGCCAAAAATTCCCGTGTAGGGGATGCTCAGGCTGAGATTGTTGAGAACGACGTTCTTGCCAAATCTTTTTGTAATATTCTCTACTTTAATGAAATCCTCTTTTCCCATTGCTTCTCTAGGGGGAAGATTTCTTTAAATAACTTTTTGTTCAAGGCTTGCATAGGTTTTTATACAAATAGGTCGTATTGTGCAAAAGATGCTGCAGAGAAAGGATAGAAATATTTTGATGGTGTCAGCTGCAGCTTTGCTCTTTTTTTTTGTAGTTCTTGTCAGCGTTCGCAGTGAGGGAGTATGGTTTGCTTTTGATCAGATCGTCAGCACCTTTGTGCCGTATGTGCAGTATGCGCCTTTCACTTTTCTGGCGGTCGTGCTTGCATTTGTTTTTGATACACAGGCTATGGTTGCATACTCATTGCTCATCGCTTTGTTTTGCTGGTGGCGTGGAAGAAACGTTGCCACTACGTTCTTTGCGGTGGTGATGCTGCTGAATGCGGCTCTGCTGCTGCTTGTGAAAAATATTGTGGGCAGAGAGCGGCCGGTGTTGCAGGTAATGCACGAGACAGGCTTTTCTTTTCCGAGCGGGCATAGCATGTCTGCGCTGGTATTCTTTGGGTTGTTGCTCTATTTATTGTGGGGGAGTGCCATGTCAGCGCGAAAGCGGCTGGTGCTATCAGGTATTGCCGTTATTCTCGTTCTTTTCGTTGGTGCAAGTCGAATTTATCTCAATGTGCACTGGCTGAGTGATGTCATTGCCGGTTTTTTGCTGGGAATCTCTTTGCTCGGTGCATCCATTCTTGTGCTTCGGCGCATCACGGGCAAAGTTTTTTAAATCTTTACGGTCTGTGTAGGTGGATGAAACACACTGGCTGGGTTGTCGCACTTCTTCTGCTTCTGTTCTTTCTTACCCAGGTGATTGGGCTGGTTGTAAGCACGCACTATTTGTCGGAGGAAACACTGCCGTTCAATATTGAACGACCACAGCTGGAGCCGAGCACGTCGTACGTTTCTATATTTTTTATTCTGCTTATTGCTACTTTTATTGCACTGCTTTTGTTGCGCTTTCAGCTTTTTGTGCTGTGGCGTCTCTGGTTCTTGGCGAGCGTGTTTCTCACCTTAGTTATCAGTCTCAGTGTCTTTTTATCACCATACGTGGCGCTTGCTTTTTCAGCGGTTTTTGCATTGTGGAGAATCTTTAAGCCGAATGTCATCATTCACAACCTAACCGAGCTTTTCATTTACGGTGCGCTTGCGGCCATTTTTGTTCCACTGCTGAATCTTTTTTCCATGTCTATTTTGCTTGTGCTGATTTCCATCTATGATTATATCGCAGTCCGAAAGACGACGCACATGATCAAGCTTGCAAAGTCACAAAGTAAAGCGCGTGTGTTCGCGGGGCTGCTCATCCCCTATGGGAAGAATGTGGCGATTCTTGGCGGCGGGGATATGGGCTTCCCGTTGTTATTTGCAGCGGTGAGCATGGTATCCTTAGATTTAGGGTTGTTAGACTGGCGGAGTTATATCATTCCATTCTGTACAGGGCTGATGCTGCTTGCATTGTTTACTAAGGGAGAGAAGAAAAAATTCTATCCGGCAATGCCCTATCTTTCTTTGGGATGCTTCCTCGGGCTGGGGATATTATTGCTTGTTTTGTGAGAGCACGATGGTAATTCGTCGATTGTTTTTTCCTTTGTTTTCTGTTTTTACGAGTGTTATTTCCCCTACTTCACTCGTATTTTTGAGGTGTGTTCCCCCGCAGGCTTGCTTTCCAAAGCCTTCGATGTCGACGATGCGCACGTCCTGAATCTCATCCGAGAAACCTTTTGCTAAAGAGGTCATTTTTTCTCCCAGCACCTGTTCGGCCTGTTCTCTGGGAAGTATCGACCATTTGATTGGATGCGCGGCCTGCACTACTGCATTCGCTTTCGCGACATATGCGGCAATCTGATCCTTATCGTAGTTTTCTAATGAGAAATCAATCCGTGCCTTGTCGATGTCAAGCTGGTTACCCGTAATCAGGGCCCCAGAATGGCCTATAATATCTGAGAGGATATGAGCGGCAGTGTGATAGCGCATAAGCACGTACCGTCTTTCCCAATCGATGCTTCCTTTAATTTTGTCCCCTTCTTTCAAGCCTGCGTGCGACACGTGATGGACAATTTCTTCTTCTTCTTTTTTAACCGAGAGAACTTTGAATTCTTCGGAACCGCGAGAAATAACTCCTGTGTCATGTGGCTGTCCGCCGCCCGTAGGGTAGAAATAGCTTTGATTGAGGATGATGAAGACGTCGTCCTTCACCTTTGTGACGGTCGCTTCAAATTCTTTTTTGTAACAATCCAATAAATACGGTGCTTTCATTTTTCTTTTGCTTCAGCAACCAGTTTCTTGAAACGAGTAATGAAGGTGCCAAAGTCCTCTTGCTTCACATTCGCACCGCACGCAAGATAGTGACCACCGCCATAGCCGGTGAGACCCTCCAAAGCGGTGTGAATCAATTGTGGTAGCTTAATTTCAGAGGAGCGAATGCTCATGATGACGCGATCGTCTTTGACTCTCCCTACTATGATGATTTTGTCTCTGCGTCGGTAAATGAGCTCGTTGGAGAGCAGGCTCGTGAAACTATCCTGCGTTGCCGGGTACGTAAAGAGGAGCACTTTTTCCTTGGTTTTAACATCCAAAGCTTCCTGGCGCAGCTTCTGGTAACTTTTCTCCAGCTTTTCATAATGTTTGTAAATGAATTTTCCGCGTGCTGTTTCCTGTCTGAGAATTTCCCACGGACTTTCGATTCTGGTGAGCACTTTGATGCATTGCTTTGATTCGTTGCTCTTTCCTTTCAAAGAGAACGCGAAAGCTCTTGCAAGCTTCCCAAATTCTGCGTCAAAGAGCGCCTCCCCTGGATGGCTGAGTTTTTCTGGGAGAAGTCCAGGATACGCTTTGTTGAATTCGTCGACATATTCAGGAATATACCAGTCACTGATAATCCCCACCATGGCAATCCAGAGATCCTGCTGCGCTACTTGATACGACCAATATGATGTTGGTCTGCTGTCAGCGTCATTTTCTTTTCTGGGGTTGTAATAATGATAGTGCGGTGCACTGGTATCAATGGGATGGTGGTGATCAATATGAATAATAGGGATGTGAAGGCCATCAACGATTTCTTGCTTCAGTGTGGCTTTGTCGAGAATGATGAGAAGGTCTGCCCGTTCCTCTTGAATCTTTGCAATGACGTGCTCTTCCAGATGTCCCTTTGATGCTATGCCCTTCCCTTTCTGTGCGTAGCGCCATAAAAGTAAAAAAGAGCAGAGCCCGTCCTGATCGTCATCAAAAAGAAAGAGAGGATTCTGCGCATTGTTGAGTAATGTGCGAATCTCTTGTAGTTCTTTTTCCGTAATCATTTTTTGCTCTGGTAAAAATCTGTATAGCTTGACGGTGGTGCCGCCTCGCTTGCAGGAGTATATTTGAACGTGGTCTGCTGCGGTTGACCTTTCTTTTTAAGGGTTGTGAAGTAGTATATAAGGATAGCTATAATGATAATACCGAGGGTTGAAAGAGCAAGAATCGCAATGGCTCTGCCAGCACCTGTCTTTGCTTCGCATGTGCCTTGCTTGCATATGAAGCCTTCAGCGCAGGCTACATCCAGGGCACAGGTTGAGCAGTCTTCTCCTGCCTCTGCGATGCCATTCCCACACACTGCTGCGGTTTCTGATGCAACAAGAATCGAGGCAACCTCTGGCTCTTCCAAGAGAGCAGCGCCTACGGTGACTGTCCAAGATTTGCTAGCCTCTTCCGTTCCATCCGATACGAAGACTTCTATCGTGAAAATACCATCTTCTACGGCAGTAAATGTGAGCGTTGTGCCTGAATTTTCTTGGTCTTCATTATTTACTTCCCAGCTGATCGTGAGCGTGTCGTTGTCTTCGTCTGAAGCGCTGATGGTGAAGTCTTGGGTATCATTGATGCTGAGCGTCGGATTGCTATCGGGGGAAAAGCTGTCTATCGTGGGGGCAGTATTTTCTGAGCCAACGGTGATGGTAAACGTGTTGCTCCTTGCGGAGTAGCTTCCATCGCTGGCAGTTATGTACACTGTTTCTGCGCCTTCAAAATTGGTGTCTGGAATTATTTTTAGATCCGTTCCGTTCTGGCTTGCACTGAGGTCTGTCGCAGTCAGTGTATATGTTATATTTGCATTTGGATCGTGCTCTGCGAAATAATCAGTCATGTCTACGGTAAAGTTTTCATTCTTTCCTGTGCTTTGATTGGAAATATTTGCTATGATATATGGTGGATCATTGACATTTGTTATGTTGATGAGAACTATATTACTTGTAATGGATGAAGAGCCAAAGCGACCGGTGAATGTCACGTTTTGTGTTCCGGTGAAGTTTGCATTTCCAGTGATTGAGACTTGATTGCCCGAATCAATGCTGAGATTTATGCTTGTATTTCCAGAAACGGTATAGAATGTGGCGCCGGTGAAATACGTATCCAGGTCAAATGCATTGGCACTTGTGGTATCTTCTGTTATGGTTTGGTTGGGGATAGTGCTGGAGAAACTCAATGTGGAGACGGTAAAAGAATAGTTGCTCGCTGCCCATGCGGTATTGGCATTGCTGTTTTCTGCGAGGCAGTTCCAGACATAGTTCCCTGCGGTGATGCTGGAGACCGTGAAGCTTGCCGATGTTATGTTCCCAGAGGCGGTTGACCCTGTCTGCGCCCAGGAGCCAGACGTGTTGGTGTAGAGTTTTATTGAGCTCATGCTGAACTGGGTCTCGGTGACGGAGCAATTGAATTCTATCGTGGTGACGTTCGTGCTGTTACCGTCGTTGGGTGCGTTTAAGGTAACGGACAGTGCATAGACTTCGCTTATGATGAGCAGAGAAAGCACTAGCAGCAGAAGACCCCTTTTCATATGGGCATTAAGAGGGAGACTATTTAAATAGCTTTTGACTCTTTGAACACAAGTAACCTTATAAAATCTTCTTGAATCTTGTGTAGGATGTTTTGGACACTGCTCTTTTACCTGTTTTTGATTATTGTCTTCTTGGTTTTCTTAAAACTGAGTTCATTAAAGATTAATGGGAGGCGTGTGCTGAATCTGCCTATGCGTTTTACGCTGGCTTTGCTGTTTCCTTTAATTTTTGTATTAGTTGCTTTGTTTAGTTCTATATTTTTGCTTTTTATTATGGCCTTGCTGCTGATAGCGTTCTTGATATTCATGATTCTCTTCTTTCTGGGAAGGATTCGGATTTATCGCCGTAAACCAAGAAGTGAACCGAATACCGTCGTCATTCATAGCGTAAAGAAAAATAAAAAATAATTATTTAGAAAGTCGATCATTTGCTCTGCGACTAGGTCGGATCTTCTCTGCCCCTTTCCCTTTTCTTGATAGACCACGAGATTTCTGACCAGCAGAAGTTCTTCCTCTCAATACTCTATTGGTATGCTTCCTGTAGCAGATCCAATTGAGCTTTTTGTCGCTCTTTATCTCAGGTGCGTACGGATCGACCATGATCACTTCGTACCAATAGTGCAGTCCGTCCTGACCGACATAGTAGGAGTTTAACATTTCCAAGTTGGTATATTTTCTCTGCGCTTTCTGCTCCGCAATCCATTGATAGGACATGCCAACGATTTTCTTCCGTCTCATGGTCCTGGATCGGCGTCCATGCTTCCGTGCGAGTCTCTTTCTTCCGCCACGAGCAACGCGGACACGGACGATCGTAATACCTTTCTTTGCTCTATAGCCAAGAGAGCGTGCGCGGTTGAGGCGTGTTGGCCGTTCAATAGAAGTAATAACATCTTCTGTTCGCCACTCAATAAGCCTTTGTCTCCAGAGTTCGACAAGAGTATCTTTGTCTTTCCAGATCTCTTGCATTGCTTGATATGTTCCCATCGTTTTCTCCGCTCCTTCAGGATTCAGGTTGCAAAGCCTACATTTCCTTTGTAAAGGATAGATTCTTGGAATTCTCTTGGTTTTTAAAGGTTTCTACGGAGAAAAAATTGTGTAGATGCAAGATTATCATTTGATGAGGTTAAGGAGGGGTAAGGGCTCTTCTATGAAGTCGACCTCCAAAACTAAGAACTCTACGATAGTCTTTTTCTCATTGCTGTTAATAATGGGGGCTCCTTATCACTAACAGCTTGAGAGATCCTTCTTCTTTCAGTTCCAGGAACATAAGGGCTTTTACTAAAATAGGAAATGAAGGCTGTTAACATTCTTTCATCCTGGGGAAACCCTTCTCTTTCAAGCTGTCTCCCAATATCAAGTGCTGCAAGATATCTTTTAGCACTGTAACTTGCCAAAACAGGCCTATGTAAAAGATAATGAATGGTGTCTTCATTGGTTAATCCTGCGATTCTTCCTAGTCTTGTGATCTGCCTCACCACTCTTGCATGATCTAAGCTTGCAAATTGAGGAAAGCTTAGTATGGCTCTCTTCACTTTATCTTCATCTCCATACACTTCTGTGCCTTGTCTCACAACTCTTGCATGATCTAAGCTTGCAAATGGAGGAAAGCTTAGTATGGCTCTCTTCACTTTATCTTCATCTCCATACACTTCTGTGCCTTGCCTCACCACTCTTGCATGATCATAGCCTGCAAATTGAGGAAAGCTTAGTATGGCTCTCTTAACTCTATCTTCATCTCCATACACTTCTGTGCCTTGTCTCACCACTCTTGCATGATCATAGCCTGCAAATGGAGGATGAATTAGTATGGCTCTCTTAACTCTATCTTCATCTCCATACACTTCTGTCCCTTGTCTCACAACTCTTGCATGATCATAGCCTGCAAATGGAG
>Ga0247727_10001562_pt1 | contig 53992 bp, 26 predicted proteins | sample WisWelCaveWW1625_FD_202498 | JGI IMG/M metagenome (GOLD analysis project Ga0247727, IMG submission 202498) | Biofilm microbial communities from Wishing Well Cave, Virginia, United States - WW16-25 | ecosystem: Environmental > Aquatic > Deep subsurface > Groundwater > Cave microbial mat | place... | reverse complement strand
GCCACGCGCCGTGAGAACACGGCGACGGCCTTATCCAGTACTCACAGGTGATCGGAAAAAGGCTCGCAAGCAATACATTCAAAAACTCAAGGCACAGGCGGCCCGGAAATGTTAGTGACATTGGGCGTCCCGCCTGCAGACAGGATGTCTGCGCTACGCTACCCGTAAGTGAGGCATTACGAGAAAGGCGCTCTTTTCGTTGTCTATTTACAAAAGGGGTGCATGGACATTCCTCTGGTTGATTCGAGGTGAAGTCATGATGGACAAAACTATTTCACATTACAAAATTCTCGCAAAGCTCGGCGGTGGAGGCATGGGCGTCGTCTACAAAGCTGAGGACACCAAGCTCAAGCGCACCGTTGCGCTCAAGTTCTTGCCGCCGGATTTGACTCGTGACGACGAAGCCAAACAGCGCTTCATCAACGAGGCGCAGGCAGCTTCGGCGCTGGATCATAACAATATCTGCACGATCCACGAAATCGATGAAGCTGAAGATGGGCAGATATTCATTTGCATGGCTTACTACGAGGGCGAGACGCTGAAAAAGCGAGTAACCAGTGATCAGTTGTCAGTAAACAGTGTGATTGATATTGCCATCCAGATCGCACAAGGTTTGGCAAAGGCCCACGAGCACGGCATCACTCATCGTGACATCAAGCCGGCGAATGTGATGATCACCAAAGATGGCGTGGTGAAGATAGTTGACTTCGGACTCGCCAAGCTCGCCGGTCAAGAGCGCCTCACCAAATCCGGCATGACCCTCGGCACGGTGGCGTATATGTCACCCGAGCAAGCGCGGGGAGAAGACGTCGATCACCGCACCGACATTTGGGCCCTGGGCGTCGTTATCTACGAGATGATCACGGGACAATTGCCCTTTCGAGGAGAATATGAGCAGGCGGTGGTGTATTCAATTTTGAACGAAGAGCCGAAGCCGATAACGGACTGGCGCAATGACGTGCCGATGGAATTGGAGCGGGTTGTGAGCAAGGCGCTGGCAAAAGTTCCGGATCAACGTTACCAGCGTATGGATGAAGTGCTCACCGCGATAAGATCACTCAGCAAGAAACTCGAATCCGGACAAGCGCCGGCGCCGGAGGCCACGCAAGCTTCCATCGCGGTGCTGGCATTTACGGACATGAGTGGGCAAAAGGATCAAGAATATTTTTGCGACGGCATGGCCGAGGAGCTCATCAACGCGTTGACGCAGGTGAAAGGATTGCGGGTGGTTTCGCGGACTTCCGCCTTTCAATTCAAAGGGAAAACCGAAGACATCCGCAAGATTGGTGAAAAACTCAATGTGGACACGGTGCTGGAAGGGAGCGTCCGGAAAGCCGGAGACAGACTGCGAATCACGGCGCAGCTCATCAATGTGGTCGATGGCTTTCATCTCTGGTCGGAGAAATACGACCGCAAGATGGAGGATGTGTTCGCCATTCAAGATGAGATTGCCCGAACGATTGTCAACACCCTGAAGATCAAGCTGGTGGGTGAAACGGAAGTGCCGCTCATCAAACGCTATACACAAAATCTTGAAGCCTATAACTTGTATTTGAAAGGCCGCTACTTTTGGAACAAGCGGCATGAAGGAGGAATGCAACAAGCCATGGAGTGCTTCAAACAGGCCATCGAAAAAGAACCTACTTATGCCCTGGCTTATGCGGGATTGGCCGACTGCTTCTTTTTACTCGGCTGGTACACTTATCTACCTCCAAACGAGGCATATCCAAAAGTAAAGGCGCTAGCGCAGAGAGCCTTGGAGATTGATGGTCTGCTTGCCGAAGCTTATGCGCCGCTGGGATTTGTTAAATTTGTCTACGATTGGGACTGGCTGCATGCCGAGCAGGATTTTAAGCGTGCTATTGAGCTCAACCCCAGCTATGCGATAGCGCGCTGGTGGTATTCGTTCTGTTTGATGATGATGGGGCGCACCGAAGAAAGCCTGGCAGAAATCAAACAGGCGCAAGAGCTCGATCCGCTCTCGCTGGTCATAAATTCATCTGTCGGATGGATGTTCCATTTTGCACGTCAATATGACCAGGCGCTTGAGCAATGCCTCAAGACAGTTGCGATGGAGCCGAACTTCGGTGTAGCACACATCCACGTTGGGTGGATTTACGAACAAAAATCGAGGTATGACGAAGCCATTGCTGCGTTCCAAAAAGCGGTTTCACTTTTAGGCGGCGGTCCATTTAATTACTTACTCGCTCATGCTTACGCTTTGTCAGGAAAGACAGATGAAGCACAGAAGATTCTCCAAGAGATGAACGAGCTATCGAAACAACGGTATGTCTCATCCTATTACATGGCAGCAGTCTATGTAGCACTTACAGATAAAGATCAAGCATTCACTTGGCTGGAAAAGGCTTATGAAGAACGCGATGGCTGGATTGTGTGCCTCAACGTGGATCCAAAATTTGACAGTTTGCATTCAGACCCACGCTTCACGGCATTGCTCGAGAAAGTGGGGTTGGAAAAATAGCGAAAAACGAGGGGCGTAAAGCGTAGGCCGAAGAGCGTAGAGCGAAACATGTCGTGGGCACCTTATCAGATCGAGCAAAAAAAAACTGTGAGAAATGACCTCTTTGGGGTGTCTAATATATTAGGTGAATTATGATCGGCCAAACTATTTCCCACTATAAAATTCTCGCAAAGCTCGGTGGCGGCGGCATGGGTGTCGTCTACAAAGCCGAAGACGCCAAACTCAAACGCACGGTCGCCCTCAAGTTTCTGCCGCCGGATTTGACCCGTGATGATGAGGCCAAAGAGCGCTTCATGCACGAGGCGCAAGCGGCTTCGGCGCTGGATCATCCTAACATCTGCACGATTCACGAAATCGATGAGACTGAGGATGGGCGGATTTTCATTTGCATGGCTTACTATGAAGGCGAAACGCTGAAACAGCACGTTGCAAGTGGCAAGTTGCAAGTCGCGGATGTAATCGACGTTGCGATTCAGATTGCGCAAGGTTTGGCAAAGGCCCACGAGCACGGCATCACTCATCGCGACATTAAGCCGGCGAATGTGATGATCACGAAAGATGGCGTCGTCAAGATTGTCGATTTCGGACTCGCCAAGCTGGCCGGGCAAGAGGGGCTCACCAAAACCGGCATGACCGTTGGCACGGTGGCGTACATGTCGCCGCAGCAGGCGCAGGGAATTGAGGTGAACCACCGTACTGATATTTGGTCGCTTGGCGTGGTGCTGTACGAGATGATTACGGGACAACTGCCTTTCCGGGGGGAATATGAGCACGCGGTGATCTATTCGATTATGAATGAAGCGCCGAAGCCGCTTGCCGAATGGCGCGCCGAGGTTCCCGCTAAATTGCAGATGATTGTGGAAAAAGCTGTCGCCAAAAATCTTGGCGAACGTTATCAACAGACGAACGAGATGCTGAGCGATTTGCGCGCTTTGCAAAAGGAGCTTGAATCGGGACTCGCCCAAGCCGCCGGGGTTGAAAAGAGGCCCGTGTCTTCGATCGCGGTGCTGCCGTTTGTGAATATGAGCGCCGATCCGGAGAATGAATATTTCAGCGATGGCCTGGCTGAAGACCTCATCAATGCCCTGACCAAAATAAAAGGTTTTCATGTGGCGGCCAGAACCTCGGCGTTTTCCTTCAAAGGCGAAAAGCAAGACATTCGCGAAATTGGCCGCAAGCTCAACGTGGAAACCGTTCTCGAAGGGAGCGTGCGGAAGGTGGACGACCGTTTGCGCATTACGGCGCAGCTTATCAACGTGTCCGACGGTTATCACTTGTGGTCGGAACGCTATGATCGGGTGATGGCTGATGTGTTTGCGATTCAAGATGAAATTACCCTGGCCATTGTCAACGCCTTAAAGGTTGAGCTCTTGGGAGAAGAGAAGGCGGCTATCGCGAAGAGGTACACGGACAATCTCGAAGCCTATAACCTCTATTTGAAAGGCCGCTATTTTTGGAACAAGCGGTTTGAAGGGGGACTGCAGAAGGCTATGGAGTACTTCAAGCAGGCGATTGAAAAAGAACCCACCTACGCTCTGGCATATTCAGGGCTGGCTGACTGCTTAGGTATACTTGGATTTTATAGCTATCTCCCCCCGCAGGAGGCATTTCCTAAAGCAAAGGCGTTAGCGCAGAAAGCTTTGGAAATTGATGATTCACTTGCCGAAGCGCACACATCGATGGCAGGGATGAGATGGGTTTATGATTGGAACTGGTTAGAGGCCGAGCAAGAATTTAAGCGTGCCCTAGAGCTCAAACCCAGTTATGCAATGGCGCGTTGGTGGTACTCGTACTTTTTAATGACGATGGGGCGAACCGATGAAAGTCTTGCCGAAATCAAACAAGCACAAGAGTTTGATCCACTTTCACTGGTCATAAATACGATGGCGGGTTGGATGTTATACTTTGCGCATCAATATGACCAGGCAATTGCCCAATGTCAAAAGGCACTCGAGATGGACCCGAACTTCGGCATGGCACACTTCGTTCTGGGGTGGGCTTATGAACAAGAGGGAATGTATGAGGAAGCCATTGCAGTGATGCAAAAGGCAAAAAATATTGTTGGCCTTCCATTAATTGGGCCGTTTCTCGCACACGTTTATGCGATTTCGGGTAAGACTGACGAGGCGCAAAAGTTGATTGACCAATTAAACGAGCTATTATCAAAGCAACAGTATGTTTCTCCGTGTCACATGGCTGTCATTCATGCGGGACTTGGCGAGCAAGATCAGGCGTTCGAATGGCTGCAAAAAGCTTATAAGGAGCGTGCTGGTTGGCTGATCATGCTCAAAGTGGAACCCAGATTCGATAGCCTGCGTTCGGATCCGCGCTACACGGAATTGCTCAAGAAAGTGGGACTGGAGAAGTGAGCACGTAAAACGTAATGCGTAAAACGTGAAAGCGAATTGCGGTTTACGAATTACATTTTACGCTTGACGCTACGTAAAAACAGCCCCGCAACAACCAGCAACTACCAGCCAAATAAAACGCTTGACAAACGGAGAAAGAGAGTTTACATTATCGTGACTCAGGGATTAGGATTTGTGGGGCCGCCGGAAAAGTTTGTGTCTTGTTTATAACAAGGTCGTTTCGATGTCGGAGGTATTAGAGGTATTCGCCTGTCTGTTTGCGCACTGTAACGGGGTGCAAACGGACGGGGAACAATTTCGTCGTTCGCTTCCACAGGAGACGTACATCCTGAACAGCATTAAAAAGCTCGAATGAGACTTGTCCTCGCTTGGGACAGGAAGCATTTGGGCTTTTTTCTTTGCAGTGTCAAGCGAAGTCCGACTTGCGCACAACCATGTTTTAAAATTTGGACAATCCGGCTGCGCAAGTCGGACTTCGCAAAAATTAACCCAAAACAAGGAGGCAAAACAAATGGCACAAAATCAAAAAGTATGGTTGTCTCAGTCCAATTGTCCTGGCACGACCATTTTTGCACAAGCAGGTGCAAGGTCAGTCCAGTCGTTCAGTTCTTCACCAAAGTTTTCAAGAAGGAGGAGAGGCAAATGTTACAAACTCAAAGATTCTGCGTAAGAGCCGGCTTGGCTTTGAGCTTCTTGCTCGGCCTGGGCTTGAGCGCGGTCTTCTCACAGACCGGATCGATCAGCGGCGTGGTCAAATCAAAAGATACTGGCGCGGCTTTGTCCGGAGCCAACGTTGCCATTACCGGCACGAATATGGGCGCGGCAACCGATGCGAATGGCAGGTTTACTATCGCCAATGTCTCCGCCGGCAACTACAAATTGAGGGTGACGTTCATCGGCTATCAGGGATTGACGATGAATGTCAAAGTCACACCCGGCGAAACGGCCGCGGCGGATTTTGCATTGCGTGAAACTGGTGTGCGAGCGGGTGAGATTCTCGTCATCGGCGCTTCGCGCCATCCCGAGCGAGTGGTTGAGGCGCCAGCCGCGGTGACCGCTCTCACGACGCAAATCTTGCAACGGGAGACGATCAGCGGCCAGGTGCCGGCTTTGCTGGAAACCACCCCAGGTGTCGATGTCGCTACCACGAATATGTTTGACATCAATCTCAATACGCGCGGCTTCAACAGCTCACTCAACCGCCGGGTCTTGATTCTGGTCGATGGCCGCGAATTGAATATTCCCTTCATCGGCGCTACCCGTTGGGATGCATTCTCGGTGCCGATTGAAGACCTCGGCAGTGTGGAGCTCGTCCGCGGCCCCGGTTCGGCGTTGTTTGGCGCCAATGCTTACTCCGGCGTGCTCAACATGACCACGCCTTCACCTGCGGCGATTGCCGGCACCAAAATTTCCGTCAGCGGCGGCGAGTTGAACATGATTCGCGGTGATGTCCGACACGCGGGAGTAGCAGGCAATTGGGCCTACAAAGTCAACGCCGGACGCGCGCAAACCGAGTCGTTTGCCAAGAGCCGCACCACGTCAATCGAATACCCCGGGCTGCCAATGGAACGCGCTGCTCTCGACGAGGGTGAAGTGGCCTCTCTTTACGGATCGGCGCGTCTCGATCGCTCGTTTGGCGGCAATCGTTACCTGACTTTTGAAGGCGGCGCGACCAAAACCGAAAACGAAGTCTTTGTGACCGGCATCGGCCGCGTGCAAGTTTTGGAGGATGTCTTTCCGTGGGGCCGGGTCAACTTTGCTTCGGATCGTTTCTTCGTGCAAATGACCGGCGGCGGCCGCAGCACCGATAAACAGACCGCCACTGCTTCCGGCGCCAATCTGAGAGAAAATTCCAGCACGTTCCAGGGGGAATTCCAACACAACACCGCTTTTGATCTGGGCGGCGGCAAGAACCTGCGCTTAGTGTGGGGCGCCTCGCATCGCCTGCAAAATATCGACACGAAAAACACGCTGAGCCTGGGAAAAGCCGATGAGAACTTCAGCGGTGTCTATGCGCATCTGCAACTGGCGCTCTCCGAAAAGCTCAGCCTCATCGGCGCCAGTCGCTTCGATCGCAGCACGCTGCACGATTCTGAGTTCTCGCCGAAGGCGGGTGTGGTGTTCTCGCCCACGAGAGATCACAGTTTCCGCGCCACCTACAATCGCGCGTTTCAGAGCGCCAGCTATGCGGAGTATTTCTTGAGTGCGACGGCCGGCGCGCCGGTGAATCTTACTTCGCTGGGCTTGGGTGTTGTGCAGATTCTCGCCAAGGGCAACAGCAATCTCGAGGTTGAGAAAGTGACCAGCTTCGAGCTTGGTTACAAAGGCATCTTAGGCAACAGAGTTTTCCTCACCATCGATGCTTACCGCAGCGATCTTAAAAATTTCATTACCGACCTGTTGCCCGGAGTGAATCAAAAGGAATTTCCAACCACCGCGCTGAGTCCGCAACAACAGGCGGCTTTCAATACCATTCCACAGCTCGCGCCGCTGCGGCCTTTGCTGCCCGGGCTTACCAAAGTGAATGGCGCGAATGCCTTCGTGTTCTCCTACACCAATGCCGGCGATGTGGATGAGCAGGGCCTCGAGCTCGGCATCAACTACTACGTGACCAAAGAGTGGTTGATCGATGCCAACGCCACCTGGTTTGATTTTAAGGCGAAATCTCAACAGTTGGGAGATAAGTTGCTGCCGAACACGCCGGACAAAAAATTCAATGCCGGCGTCGCTTACAACGGCCGCATGCTTTACGGATCATTGAAGTGGAGGCACGTCCCCTCGTTCGATTGGGCCGCCGGATCTTTTGCGGGGCGCATCAAGGAATTTGATCTCTTCAATGCCAGCCTCGGCTATCAGGTGAATAACAACTTTCGTGTCGGCGTGAACGCGCTGAACCTGACCGACAAGGAGCACTACGAGATTTTCGGCGGGTCGGTTTTGGGCCGCCGCATTCTCGGCAATGCGCAGGCGACGTTTTGAACGTAGTGAAGTCGAGCTTGCACTTCTGGTTTTTCAATGATTCGGAAGTCTTTGCTGTGCAAGCTCGACTTCACCAGCTTAAGAGATAATGTCATGATCGGCCAAACTATTTCCCACTACAAAATCCTCGAAAAGCTCGGCGGCGGGGGCATGGGCGTGGTGTACAAAGCCGAAGATACCAAGCTCAAGCGCACGGTTGCGCTCAAGTTTCTGCCACCGGATTTGACTCGTGATGATGACGCTAAAGAACGCTTCGTACACGAGGCACAGGCGGCTTCGGCACTCGACCATAACAACATCTGCACCATCCACGAAATCGATGAAACTGAAGATGGGCAGATATTCATTTGCATGGCTTACTACGAGGGCGAGACGCTGAAAAAGCGAGTAACCAGTGATCAGTTGTCAGTAAACAGTGTGATTGATATTGCCATCCAGATCGCGCAAGGCTTGGCAAAGGCGCACGAGCACGGCATCACTCATCGCGACATCAAGCCGGCGAATGTGATGATCACCAAAGATGGCGTGGTCAAGATCGTCGATTTCGGCCTTGCCAAGCTCGCGGGCCAGAAGGGGCTCACCAAGACCGGCACGACGATGGGCACGGTGGCGTATATGTCACCGGAGCAGGCGCAAGGCATTGACACGGATCATCGCACTGACGTCTGGTCGTTGGGGGTTGTTCTCTATGAAATGCTCACCGGGCAGTTGCCTTTCAGAGCAGAGTACGAGCAAGCGGTGATCTATTCCATTTTGAATGAAGACGCGAAGCCGATGGCGGATTTACGTACCGAGGTGCCGATGGAATTGGAACGGATTGTGAGCAAGGCCATGGCAAAAAGCCCTGATGAGCGTTATCAGCGCGTCGATGAAATGCTGGCCATGTTGAGAGCGCTCAGCAAAAAACTTGAAGCCGGACAAGTGACGACCACAGAGATAACGCCAGCGTCGATTGCTGTGCTGCCGTTCGTAGACATGAGCCCGCAAAAAGATCAGGAATATTTTTGCGACGGCATGGCCGAAGAGCTTATCGATGCGTTGACCAAGCTCGAGGGTCTGCGGGTGGTTTCACGGACTTCGGCCTTTCAATTCAAAGGGCAGGCGTATGACATTCGCAAAATTGGCGAGAAGCTCAACGTGAGCCATGTTCTTGAAGGGAGCGTGCGCAAAGCCGGCAACAAGTTGCGGATTACCGCTCAGCTCATCAATGTGGAGGACGGCTACCATCTCTGGTCGGAGAAGTACGACCGCGAGCTGGAAGATATCTTTGCCATTCAAGATAACATTGCGCGAACGATTGTCAACACCTTGAAGATCAAGCTGGTGGGTGAGCCGGAGACGCCGCTTATCAAGCGCTATACCGAGAATCTTGAAGCCTATAATCTCTATTTAAAGGGCCGCTATTTTTGGAACAAGAGGCATCAAGGTGGGCTGCAGCAAGCCATGCAGTATTTCAACCAGGCGCTTGAAAAGGATCCCACCTACGCATTGGCCTATGTAGGATTAGCCGACTGTTTTATCATTCTTGGGTTTTACACCTATCTCCCCCCAAATGAGGCATTTCCCAAAGCGAAGGCGTTAGCGCAGAAGGCTTTGGAAATTGATGATATGCTTGCCGAAGCTCATACCTCGCTGGGCTTTGTCAAATGGGCTTACGATTGGGACTGGTTGGAGGCTGAAAAGGAACTACAACGCGCTCTTGACCTCAATCCCAGCTATGCGACGGGACATTGGTGGTACTCGCTGTTTTTGATGACAATGGGCCGCACGGAAGAGAGCCTTGCAGAAATCAAGAAAGCGCTGGAGCTTGATCCACTTTCGTTGGTTATAAATTCGACCGCTGCATACATGTTTTACTTTGCCCGCCAGTACGATCGCGCGATAAACCAATGTCACAAGTCACTCCAAATGGAACCGAATTTCGGCATTGCACACATCTTCCTCGGCTGGGCTTATGAGCAAAAATCGATGTATGAAGAAGCTATTGCGGCCTTTCGGAAAGGGGCAGCACTTTTAGGCGGCGGCCCGTTTAATGCCCTACTCGCCCGCACCTATGCGTTGTCAGGGAGGATAGACGAAACACACGAGCTTCTTAAGGAGTTGAACGAGCTGCCGAAAGAACGGTATGTAGGAGCATATCAAATGGCTATGATCTACATGGCGCTTGACGAGAAAGACCAAGTATTCGACCGGCTGCAAATGGCTTATAACGAACGCCATTGCTGGCTTGTTGAGCTTAAAGTGGATCCTATATTTGAAAGTCTGCGTTCTGACCCGCGCTTCACGGCATTGCTCGGGAAAGTGGGATTGGAAAAATAGCGAAGAGCGTGGGGCGAAAGGCGTAGAGCGTATGCACGAATTGCGTTTTACGAATTACGTTTTACGCTTCACGACAGCGCCACTGGTCAAACAAAATGCTTGACAAACGGAAAAAGAGAGTTTACATTATCGTGACTCAGGGATTAGGATTTGTGGGGCCGCCGGAAAAGGTTGTGTCTTGTTTATAACAAGGTCGTTTCGATGTCGGAGGTATTGGAGGTATTCGCCTGCCCGTTTGCGCACTGTAACGGAGTGCAAACCGGCGGGAAACAATTTCGTTGCACGCTTCCTCAGCAGGAGACGTACACCCTAAACTAATTTGGAAAGCCCGAATGCGCTTGTCTCGCGAGGGACAGGCGGTGTTTGGGCTTTTTTCTTTGCAGCCTTAATTTTTGTAAGCAGATTTAGCTGATAAAGCGGATTCCTAAAGTTTGATTACAGAGGCGATCATCCGCTTACCCTATTCATTTGGCTTGAGACTTGGTCTGGATAGTTACAAAACTATTAACCCAAAATAAGGAGGCAAAACGAATGGCACAACTTCAGACATTGGGGTTGTTCAAGTTCAATGGCCCTGGCATGGCCATTTTTGCACAAGCAGGTGCAAGGCCAGTCCAGTCGTTCAACTTTTCACCAAAACTTCTAAAACGGAGGAGAGGCAAATGTTACAAACTCAAAGATTCTGCGTAAGCGCCGGTCTGGCTTTGATCTTGTTGCTCGGCTTGGGCTTGAGCTCGGTTTTCGCACAGACCGCAACGATTCGCGGCAAAGTCACCGATGCGCAAACCCGCGCAACATTGCCGCAAGCCAACATCGTGGTCGCAGCGGCAGGTACTGAAACCGGCGCTGCTTCCAGCAATACGGGCGACTTCGAGGTGAAAAATCTAACCGCCGGAGCTTACACGGTCAGTGCATCTTACATCGGTTACGAGAAGAAGGTCATAGCCAACATCGAAGTGAAAGCCGGTGAAACCAGGGTGTTGAATATCGCGCTGAACCCTACCGGGGTTCTTTTCAACCCAGTGGTCATTTCTGCTTCACGGTTTCAACAAAAGGCGCTCCAAGCGCCGGCCGCGATTTCGGTGCTGGAAGCGGCTCAGATTCGCGGCCGGCCAGCCATGACCGCAACGGATTATTTGCGCGGCATGCCGGCGGTGGATATTTCCACCAATGGTATTGCGCAAAGCAACGTCACCGTCCGTGGGTTTAATGGCATTTTCTCCGGCAGGTTGTTGTCATTGACGGATAACCGTTACGCGCACGTGCCTTCCTTGCGCGCGAATGTCTATAGCTTGATTCCGCTGACCAACGAAGATATTGCGCGCATCGAGGTGGTCTCCGGGCCGGGGTCCGCGCTTTATGGTCCCAACAGCGCCGATGGCGTGATGCACATCATCACGCACTCGCCGTTTGAATCCGCAGGCACGAGCCTCAGCATTGGCGGCGGGGGCCGCGATTTTTTGAATTTCTCTTCCCGTTCTCCGGTGGGCGGCCGGAATATCTACACCGCTTCTCTGCGCCATGCCAGGCGCTTTGGTGATAAGGTTGGCTTTAAAATTTCCGCCCAGTATTTTCAGGGACATGACTGGGAGAATTACCTTCCCATCGATGTTGCACCGAGGCGAATTCAATTCGGCATCGAAACCAGCGAAGGCCGGAAAACCATCGGCTCACCGGTCATCAATCAAGCCGATTTTGACGTGGAGAAAATCGGCGCCGAGACCCGCCTGGATTTTCGCCTCAGTGAGGACGCCACGCTTATTTTCAACGGCGGCTTCAATCAATTCAGCCAGGTCGAGCTGACCGGCATCGGCGCGGCACAAGCTGTAGACTGGAAATCCATTTATGCACAGGCGCGTTTCAACTACAAGAACCTCTTTGTGCAAGGGTTCATCAATGGCAGCAATGCGGGAGATACTTACATTCTACGTACCGGCAACTACATTCGTGACAACTCCAAAATTTACGTCGGGCAGGTTCAACACAGCTTATCATTCGGCGAGGCGAAAGCCGGTTTGTCGCCCCGGCAACGCTTCACCTACGGGGTGGACGCCATCCTCACCCGGCCGGATTCAAAAAATACCATTTACGGCCGCAATGAAGACCAGGACAACATCGATGAATTCGGCGTTTATCTGCAGTCGGAGACGAAAGTTTTTTCCAAATTGGATTTGGTGGCGGCCGGCCGGGTCGATGATCACAGCGAATTTGAAGACCCGGTGTTTTCGCCGCGGGCGGCCCTGGTTTTCAAACCGGGTGCGGATCACAACCTCCGTCTGACTTATAATCGCGCTTACCGGACGCCGGCCACCCAATCCTTCTTTCTTGATATTCTTTCGGCGAGCGTTGCCAATCCGTTGAATCCGAACAAGCCCTTGATCGCGATTCGCGCCCGGGGCGTTCCCGCAACCGGATATACCTTTCGCCGGGGCAGTGACGGCCGTCCGCTCATGTTCTCCCAACTGGCTCCCGGCGCAGGATATGTTCCCGCCACGGTTAATACGGTGTGGCCGGCGCTGCGGCAAATCCTCATTGCGCAGTCACCGGCGCAAATCCAGGCGCTGCTGAACGCTACCTTGCCTCCGGCGGCACAGCTTTCTGCGACGCCGGTTCCTGGCGATTTGAGAGGCTTTAACAGCTCTACCCAAAGGTTCGATCTCGTCAAAGATGTCAGAAACGTCGTTCGATTTAAGCCGGAGATCAACAACGTGTTTGAATTTGGCTACAAGGGCGTGCTGGGAGAAAAGCTGCTCGTCACCCTCGATGTCTACCATACCCGGTTTAAGAATTTTCACAGATTGGCAACGGTATCACAAACACCAAATGTGTTCGCGAACCCGCAGCAGCTCGCCGCGGCGCTGCAACCGGCTGCCGTGGCGATTACGCAAGCTTTGATCGCGCAAGGTTTGTCGGCAGCGCAAGCCCAAGCGCAGGCCACCGCCATCGTCACCGGTCTGGTTACGGCGGCGGCACAATTGCCCCTGGGTGTCATCTCGCCGGAACAGATTCAAAACGATACGGACATCATTCTTACCTATGACAGCTTTGGCGAGAAAGAGATCTCTTTAAGTGGGCTGGATCTTGCGCTGACCTTTTATGCCAACCCGAATTGGGCGCTATCCGGCAGCTATTCTTTTGTCACCGAGCAAGGCTTCAATCTCTTTAAAAGCTCGAACCGGGTATATTTTTCAAATGTTGCGGGGGTGGCGGACGTGGCCTACAATGCCCCCGGCCACAAGGCTGGCCTTTCGATCCAGTACCGCAATCTGCCAAAAGGCTTTGACATCGAGCTGCGCGGCCGTTACGTGGAAGGATTTCCGATGCGGTCGAGCCCCTATCGGGGCGAGGTGCAAACTTACACGTTATTCGATCTGAACCTGGGTTGTGATTTGCCTTTCGCAAAAAACACCCGGGTTTCGCTCGCCGTGCAGAATATTGGCGACAAGAAACACCGTGAATTTATCGGCGCGCCGATCTTGGGGCGGCTGATGCTGGCGCGGATCACGCAATCTTTCTGAAGCGGAGAGCGGAGGGCTGAGGGCGAAGAGCGAAGGGTGAAAGGCGAAGAGCGAGGGGCGAAGGGCGTGGGGCGAGACACCCTTCATCCTTCGCCTTGCGCCTTTTTTCAACTCCGTGAGGAGGCTCCATGAAGCCGGTGCTTCATGTGAAAAACAGAAGGTGTGACCAATGATTGCAAAAACAATTTCTCATTATCGCATTTTGGAAAAGCTCGGCGGCGGGGGAATGGGCGTGGTGTACAAAGCCGAGGACACCAGGCTCAAGCGCACGGTTGCGCTCAAGTTTTTGCCGCCGGATTTAACTCGTGATGATGAAGCCAAAGAGCGCTTTGTCCACGAGGCGCAGGCGGCTTCGGCGCTGGATCATCCCAACATTTGCACCATTTACGAAATTGACGAAACTGAAGATGGGCAGATGTTTATTGCGATGGCCTGCTATGAGGGGGAGACGCTGAAGAAGAAAGTGGCTAGCGGGCAGTTGGCAGTGGCAGAAGCAGTAGAGATTGCCACGCAGATTGCGCAGGGCTTGGCGAAAGCGCACGAGCATGGCATTACCCATCGCGACATCAAACCAGCGAATGTGATGATCACAAAAGATGGTGTGGTCAAAATTTTGGATTTCGGTCTCGCCAAGCTCGTTGGCCAATCACGACTCACCAAAGTCGGCACGACGATGGGCACGGTGGCCTACATGTCGCCAGAGCAGACGCAGGGAGAAGACGTCGATCATCGCACCGACATTTGGTCGTTCGGCGTGGTGCTGTACGAAATGCTCACCGGACAATTGCCGTTTCGCGGTGAGTATGAAGCGGCGGTGGTATATTCGATTTTGAATGAAGAGCCGAAGCCGATGACGAGCTTGCGCGCCGATGTGCCAACTGAATTGGAACAAATTGTAAATCGCGCCTTAGCGAAAGAGCGCGAAGCAAGATATCAGAATATGCACGAATTTCTGGCTGATTTAAGGGGTGAAAAAAGAAGTTCATTGGAAAAATCGCCATCACGCTTTACTAAAAAAGACAATGGACAACAGCACAAAAAGACGCGTCAACCACTCCGGATGATTTTAGGAATTGCAATCATGTTGGCGGTAGGTTGTGCGATCTTCTTTCGTTTTATCTTTGCAGATAAAAAAGACGCGGAACCGCGACGAAAAATGATCGCAGTGCTGCCATTCGAGAATTTGGGACCCGCCGACGATAAATATTTTGCCGATGGAATCACAGAAGAGATTGCCAGCCGTCTTGCTGCCGTGCGTGAGCTTGGGATCATTTCGCGAACCAGCGCAGTGCAATATAAAAAGACCGACAAGACCATCAAGCAAATTGGTGAAGAGTTGGGTGTAGCATACGTGCTCGACGGGACTATCCGCTGGGATCACGACACAGAAGGCAAAAGCCGTGTCCGAGTGATTCCTCAGCTTATCCGCGTTGCCGACGACACTCAACTTTGGTCTGAGCGTTATGAGCGGCGGCTCGATGATATCTTCGCCGTTCAATCCAATATTGCCGAGCAGGTCATCCAGCAACTGGACATCACGTTGTTGCAACTCGAGCGAAGAGTGTTGGCAGCCAAGCCGACTGAAAACGTTGAAGCTTACCAAGCCTATCTCCGCGGCCTGGATTATGCTGGACGACCTGATCTTTCAGTTGAGAATTTTCAGTTTGCGGTTCAACTGTTCGAGCGTGCTGTGGAGCTCGATACAAACTTTGCGAAGGCTTATGCTGAGCTTTCTATACGGTATACTATTTTTTATTCTTCGCGTGATCGTAACACCAGGCACTTGACCAAGGCAAAGACAAATGTGGATCGGGCGCTTCAGCTTCAGCCCGAGCTCGCCGAGGCGCATTTCGCCCTGGGTTTCTATCACCTGTGGGGATATATGGATTTTGTCCGCGCCATGGCGGAGTTTGCTATTGCCCAACAAGGACTGCCGAATGACACGAGAATCCTGGAAAGCATGGCTTTTATTTTGGAGCGCCAGGGGGAATTCGCGGCGGCGACGGATAACTTGAAAAAGGCTTTTGAGTTAAATCCGCGTAATGCAAGACTAGCGACTGAAATTGGCATGGCCTACTTGACTTTGCGGCAATATCCGGAAGCGGAACGCTACTTCGACCGCTCTATTGCTTTGGCTCCGGATCAATTCTTGGCCTATCTGGCCAAAGCTGGAAATTACTGGTTGTGGGAGGGAGCAACAGAAAAAGCGCGGGCCACACTTACAAAAGTACCGGAACAAAAAAATCCCTTGTCGATTTACTTTTGGGTTTGGCAGGAAATGCTCGAAAGAAATTACCAAGCGGCATTAGAGCGTCTCGATACCGCCCACGTCGAATCTTTTGAATTTCTAAATTGGTGGTTTATTCCAAAGACTTTGCCGAAGGGTGAGATTTATCAATACCTGAACGAACCCAAACGCGCCCATACTGTATATGGCGCTGCTCGTATTGCTTTGGAGAAAGTGTTAAAAGAGCAGCCGGACGATCCACGAATTCACAGCTCTCTCGGTCTTGCTTACGCGGGCTTGGGCCGCAAAGAGGAAGCAATCCGTGAAGGGAAATTAGGCGTTGAGCTTTGCCCAATCTCCAAGGACACTTGGGTTGGACCAGAGCGTGTTTTGGACTTGGCGCGCATTTATGTCATGTTGGATGATGACGATGCGGCTTTGGATCAGATTGAGTATCTTCTCTCCATCCCTTCACGAATCTCGGTTCCGATGCTGCGTCTCGATCCGCGCTGGAATTCGTTGCGCGCGCAGCCGCGATTTCAACAGTTGTCGGAAAAATATTCAGAGCGTCGTTTATGATCGGCCAAACTATCTCCCACTACAAAATCCTCGAAAAGCTCGGCGGTGGCGGCATGGGCGTCGTGTACAAAGCCGAAGACACCAGGCTCAAGCGCACGGTTGCGCTCAAGTTTTTGCCGCCGGATTTAACTCGTGATGATGAAGCCAAAGAGCGCTTTGTCCACGAGGCGCAGGCGGCGTCGGCTCTCGACCATCCCAACATTTGCACCATTTATGAAATTGACGAGACCGAAGATGGACAAATTTTCATTGCGATGGCCTATTACGAAGGCGAGACGCTGAAGAAGCGAATAGCGAAGGGCGAGGAGCGAAGGGAGAAGGGCGAAGAGCGCGCCTCGCCCCTCGCCCCTCGCTCTTCACCACTCGTGATGGCAGGTGGGTTGTCAGTGGACAGTGCCATTGATATCGCCATTCAGATTGCGCAGGGCTTGGCGCGTGCACACGAGGCCGGTATCACCCATCGCGACATCAAGCCGGCAAATATCATGATCACGACTCGGGGTGAGGTGAAGATCGTCGATTTCGGACTCGCCAAATTAACCGGACAAACGAAGCTCACCAAAACCGGCATGACCGTCGGCACGGTGGCTTACATGTCGCCGGAGCAGGCGCAAGGCATCGATGCAGATCACCGCTCCGACATTTGGTCGCTCGGCGTTGTCTTGTATGAGATGGTGACGGGACAATTGCCATTTCGAGGCGAGTACGAGCAGGCGGTGGTGTATTCCATTCTGAATGAAGACGCGAAGCCGGTCACGAGTCAACGTACCGACGCGCCGTTGGAGCTGGAACGCATCGTGAACAAGGCGATGGCCAAAAATCTCGATGAACGCTGCCAGCACGTCGATGAAATGCTGCTGGATTTAAAAGCCCTGCGAAAAGACATTGAATCCGGCATTTCGAGGCCGCGGCTGCTACCCAGAATACTCTTAAAGACAACACGCAAAGTTAAGTACGCCAGCATGGCAATCCTTATTCTTTTGCTAACACTCGCCGGACTCTATCTCTGGCAGAATTTTGGCGACAAGACAAAAAACTCTCGGGACAAAATTCGCTTGGCGGTCTTGCCTTTTGATAACATCACCCAGAATCCCGAAGATGAATATTTCGCCGATGGCATGACCGACGAGATGATTGCCAAGCTTTCCAAAATTTCCGGCTTCGGTGTCATTGCCAGAACTTCGGTAATGCAGTATAAAACCGCTCCCAAAAGCATTGCCGACATTGGTCAGGAGTTGCGGGTGAGCAAAATTCTCGAAGGCAGCGTGCGCAAAGCAGCGGATAAATTGCGTATCTCGGTCAAGCTTGTCGACGTTGCAACGCAAGAGCAGATCTGGTCAACTGAATATGACAAGGAGTTTGCGGATGTGTTTGCCATTCAGAGCGAGGTGGCGCAGCAGGTGGCTTCAGCGTTGCGGGTGGAGTTGTCATCAGCCGAAAAGCACCAGTTCGAGAAGCGAGGTACGGAGAATCTGGAAGCTTATAACCTGTATTTGCAAGGGATGTACTACGTCAATAAGTTGACGCCGGAAGGCTTGCAAAAAGGCATTGAGTTTTTCGATGAAGCGGTAAAGATTGATCAAGACTTCGCCATTGTTTATGCGGGGCTGGCAAGAGCATACTTTAGCTTAGGAAATGCAGCTTATCGTTCAGTACTCGAAGTCTGGCCGAAGGCAAAGGTTTGCGCTCTTCGTGCGTTAGAAATTGACCCGACGCTTTCAGAAGCCCATGCTGAACTTGCCAATCTTCGATTCAGGTTTGATTGGAACTGGCAGGCCGCAGAAAAGGCCTTAAGAAAGGTTCTGGAAGCTGAACCGTCCTCGGTCTTAACTCGCCTTTATCTAACCACGTTTCTTTCAGCTTTGGGCCGCCATAATGAGGCACTTGCCGAAATCAGATTGTCCCACGAACTCGATCCCGTTTTCCAGAGGAGCCAGAATAGTGAAGGCATCTATCTCTTCTTGGCGCGCCGATATAATGAGGCCATAGAACAGTTTAACAAAACCATCGCCATGGATCCCAATTTCCCACTTCCGTATGTTTGGTCGGCTTTGACATACATTGAGAAAGGTATGATTGATGAAGCACTATCAGCCGCCGACAAATACGCGGTGCTCACGGGGGGCACTGGGTTGGCAGTAGCGGTTCAGGGATATGTCTACGCCCGTGCCGGTAGAAGAAACGAGGCGCAAAAAATCGCCGAGCAATTGATACAATACTCGAAGCAACGGTACGTTCCAGCCAGCTTGATCGCGCAGATTTACGCTGGCCTTGGGGAAACGGATTTAGCTCTGGAATGGCTTGAGGAAGCCTACCAACAGCACGATCCGCAACTGTTTCGAATCAAAGTTGTGCCTTCTATGGATCCGCTTCGTTCGGATCCGAGGTTTATTGCCTTATTGAAGAAAATAGGTTTGGAGAAATGAGCGTGGAGTGAAGAGCGTAGGGCGAAGGGCGAGAGGAGAAGGGCGTTGAGTGCGCCTTTCTCCCATCGCTCTTCACCCCACAGATGAAGCACTTAAAAATTTTGCGAAAGAAAAATGATCGACAAAACTATTTCACATTACAAAATCCTCGCAAAGCTCGGCGGTGGCGGCATGGGCGTGGTGTACAAAGCCGAGGACACCAAGCTCAAGCGCTTTGTCGCGCTCAAATTTTTGCCGCCGGATCTGACCCGCGACGAAAAGGCCAAACGACGCTTCATCAACGAGGCGCAGGCGGCCTCGGCGCTGGATCATAACAATATCTGCACGATCCACGAAATCGATGAGACTGAAGACGGGCAGATATTCATTTGCATGGCTTACTACGAGGGCGAGACGCTCAAGAAGAAAATCGAACGAGGCCCGCTGCCCATCGGCCAAATTCTTGATCTCGCCATTCAAACTGCGCAGGGCCTGGCAACAGCGCATCAGCATGGCATCGTGCATCGCGACATCAAGCCGGCCAATGTAATCTTAACAAATGACGAAGTGGTGAAGATCATCGACTTTGGCTTGGCGAAGCTGGCGGGCGCCAAGGGCATTACCCAGGCCCCCGCGGCCATGGGGACCGTGGCTTACATGTCGCCCGAACAGTTGCGCGGCGAGATCGTGGATCATCGTAGCGATATCTGGTCGCTTGGCGTGGCGCTGTACGAAATGGTTGCCGGCCAATTGCCTTTCCGCGAGGAGCACGAGCTGGCGTTGGTGTATTCCATTATGAACGAAAAGCCGGCGCCGATCACGGCGCTGCGCTCCGATTTGCCGGGCGGATTGCAGCAGATTGTGGAGAAGGCAATGCAGGAGGATCGTGACAAGCGCTATCAGGGTCTGGAGGAGATGCTCGGCGATTTGAAGTTGCTCGAAAATGAGCTCGAAGCGGCGAGCCCGGAGCGAAGGCCGGCAAAAGCAGCGCTCCGCAGCAGGAAAAGATCATATCTATATAGCGGCATCGCCGGTGTCATCGTTTTGTTGCTTGGAATCGGACTCTACCTCCGGCAACGCGCCGAAGAGAAGAAAGCCACGATTTCTCTCGAGCAATATCGTATTGCCGTGCTGCCTTTGACCAACATCAGCCCCGAAGCCAAAGATGAATATTTTGCCGACGGCATGACCGAAGAGCTGATCTCGACGCTTTCGAAAATCGGTCGCTTTCGGGTCATCGCGCGGACTTCCGTCATGCGTTATAAAGACAGCCGCAAGGACATTGCCGCTATTGGCCGCGAGCTGAAGGTTGGGACGATACTCGAGGGCAGCGTCCGCAGAGCGGACGACAAGCTGCGCATCACCGCGCAGCTCATCGACGTGCGCCGGCAGGAACCGATCTGGACGGAGGATTATGATCGCGAGCTCAAAGAAGTATTTACGATTCAAAGCGACATCGCTCAACGCGTTGCCGCCGCGCTGCAAGCCGAGCTGCCGGCTGGTGACAAACGCCGGATCGAGAAAAAGCCCACCGAAAATTTGGCAGCCTACACCTCGTATTTGAAAGGCCGTTTCTTCTGGAACAAAAGAACCACTGAAAGCCTGAGACGCGGGATGGCATATTTCGAGCAGGCGATTGCGCAAGATCCAGCCTATGCGCTGGCTTATGCCGGATTGGCGGATTCTTATGCGCTCTTGGGAACGGTGGAATACGGTGGCTTAGCCGCGAAAGAAGCCATACCAAAAGCCCGGGCTGCGGCTGAGAAGGCGTTGGCGCTCGACGAGCAATGCGCCGAGGCGCACGCTTCGCTCGCCAATATCCGCTACACTTATGAATGGGATTGGCCGGGCGCCGAGCGGGAATTCAAGCGCGCGTTCGTTTTGAATCCGAATTATACCATAGCGCGTTATTGGTATGCCCATTATTTAGCTGCGAGAGGACGGCTTGACGAAGCTATGGTCGAGATCAGGCTGGCGCAAGAGCTGGATCCGCTCTCACTCATCATCAACACGACCGTGGGAATGGTTTTTTACTTTCGCCGGCAGCCCGATCGAGCCATCGAGCAATTGCGCCAGACGCTGGAAATAGATCCGAATTTCGTCGCGGCGCAACTCCAACTTGGGGTGTTTTATGTGCAACAGCAGAGATTTGATGAAGCCATTGCCGAGTTTCAAAAGGCAATCAACCTGGTTGGAGAGAACCCAATTACTTTGGCGTTGTTGGGGAACGCGTATGCAGCATCCGGAAAGCGCCGCGAGACACTCGCGATACTCGCCAAATTGCAGCAGCCGTCGCTGCGACCGTTCGTCTCGCCGTTCTATTTGGCGCTCGTCTATCTCGGGCTGGACGAGAAGGATCGTGCATTCGAATGGCTGGAAAAGGCTTACGAAGAGCGCGCGAACTACTTGATCTATCTTAAAGTGGAACCTTTGTTTGACAGCCTGCGTTCGGATCCGCGGTTCACCGCGCTGCTGAAGAAAGTGGGGCTGCGTCCGTAGATTGAAGAAATAGCGAAGAGCGTTGCGTGAGGCGTAACACATAATGCGTAATTTTTTGGGCTTCCGAGCCTTGTTCTATCCGAAGAGTCTCCATCTATTAGGCAGGATTTATGAACAAAAGGGAGACATGAAACTTGCCATCAAGAATTACGAAGCGCTTTTGGACCTCTGGAAAGATGCCGATGGCGATTTGCCGGAGTTGAGCGATGCTAAAATGCGGCTGGCGAACTTGCGGAAAGCATTGAGCGTCGAGCGAAAAGCCTAGAACCGATAAACAATTGCGCTTCACGCTTGACGTTACGTTTTATTCGAGATCTCATCATGCCAACAAAATCAATCGAGACGGAATATGACAAACTGGAGCGGCTCCTCGAGCTGGCTGAGATGCTCGGGCAGCAGAGCAATTTTGACGAAATTCTTCGCGTGGTGACGCAACAAGCGGCGAGCCTGCTGCACGCGGAAACGGCCTTGATGATGATGATCAACCCGCAGACCCACCAAACCGTGAAAACCGTTTTTAAAGAAGGGCAGGAAACGCAGCCGCACCGTTATCATGCCGTGCACACGCAAGTCTGCGGCTGGGTGATCAAAAACCATCGCGCTTTCCTCAGCCCGAATATCAAAGAGGATTCCCGCTTTCGCAAGGATCGTTTCAAAGTTCTCTCGATAAAGTCCGTCATGTGCGTGCCGTTGCGAATCGAAGGCGTCATCATCGGCTCCATTTTACTTTTAAACAAAGATCGCGGGGACCAATTCGGTGAGAACGATCTGGCTTACTTGGAAAAGCTCGCCGCCATCGCCGCGCCGTTTTTGCGCAACGTGCAAAAAATTCAGGAATATTTTGCCGCGCCTTTGCCCGAAGCTGCGCTGCTGGCGAAATACGAACCGTTGGGGTTGTTGGGCAAAAGCAAAAAGTTCATCGAATTATTGCAGGCCGTCGAAGCTGCGGCGCTTTGTGACGTGCGGGTTCTGTTGGAAGGCCAAAGCGGCACCGGCAAGGAGTTGATTGCACGCGCCATTCATCAGCTCAGTGCAAGACATGATTCTCCTTTCGTCGCCATTGACTGTGGCGCCATTCCGGCAAACTTGTTGGAGAGTGAGCTGTTCGGCCACGTCAAGGGCGCTTTCACCGGCGCGACCGGCGATCGCAAAGGCTTGCTCGAAGAAGCCCATCAAGGCACGCTGTTCATGGACGAAATCGCCAATCTGCCCCTCGAGATGCAAACCAAGCTCTTGCGCGTGCTGCAGGAAGGCGAGATGCGGCCCTTGGGCAACAACAAAGCCCGCAAGATCGATATTCGCATCGTTGCGGCCTCCAGCGCCTCTTTGCGCCAAATGGTGGACAGCCGGCAGTTTCGCGAAGATTTGTATTATCGCCTGCACGTTTATCCCATTTCCGTTCCGGCTTTGGATGAGCGCCGCGAGGACATTCCGCTGTTGGCCAACCATTTTCTCAAAAAATTTGCGCGCGAGCAGAAAAAGCCGGCGCAGTCTTTTCACGAGCGGCTTTTGGATTTCATGCAGCAGCGCCGTTGGGAGGGCAACATTCGCGAGCTGGAAAATTTTGTGGAGCGGCTGGTGACGCTGGCAACGCCGGCAATGACGATTCTTGATTACGGCATTTTGCCGCCGGATTATCAAAAGGATTTCAAAAAATTCAAGGCCTCGCCTTCGGCGCAGACGATTCGCCAATCCCTGCATGAAAGCCTGACGGAACACGAAGAGCAGCTTATCCGTCAAGCCTTGGTGGAAAACGATTGGAATCAATCGCAAGCCGCGCGCGCGTTGAAAATTTCCGAGCCTAATTTGCGGTATCGCATGAATAAGCTGGGGATCACCAAACCGGCTTGAAGCGAAGGGCGAATGGTGAAGAGTGAAAGGCGAAAGGTGAAAGGCGCACCTTGTCCCCCCTTTCGCCCATCGCTCTTCGCCCTTCAATGAAACTGGCGAATCTAAATGCAAATAAAACAGCCAAACGTACGCCTTCGCCAGTTCTGGCGAGTTTTTGCTTGTAACAGCAAGCTTTCCTACCATCAAGCTCCCTGTGTTCTAACTCTTCATTTTGATTGCATTTAATCCGGCCTCAAATCTTTCCTGCTTCTCTGGCATTCTTTTTGACTTATTTCACTGCAAGCTAATCAATTAGCCGATTGAATGATGATGACGCTTGATGTGTGGCGGCCATTCTGAGGCATCAAGCAAACAAGCATGCATGCACTAATTCAAATGGGAAAGGATTATATCATGATACCATCGCCGAAGGCGACATCGTGCTTATCCGTTACCATCCAAGCGAAAGCATACGAAACAATCAACCCAACAAACATTTTGTTTAATCACCAAAAAGGAGGCAATGCCATGTTTCAAAGAATTTTTGCTTTATTCGCTTTTGGGATTGCGCTGATGCTTTGGGCATGCAGCGAACAAAACCCCTCCGCTTCGGATCTGACACAAAGTGAACCGGGAACCGGAGTGACTTCTTTAGCGAAAAGAGGGAGTACACCTTTTGCGGCTGAGGTGGATTTAAGTGGTCCGATCGTCAATCTGGCAACCTGCCTCAGCCGGACCCCGAATAGCTTGCAATTTAGTGGCTGCGAGCTTAATGGTCCTGTCCGTGGCGACCTCGTCGGCACCGCCGTTGCGTTTCTCACCGGTTTCCAGAAACCAGTAACAAACAATCTTAGTGGTGATGGCAAGGCCGGCGGTTTGATTACACTTAGGGTGACCTGGAGAGGTATCAGCGGAACTTTTGAAGGCAGCTTCAAGGGAAAATGGAAGGCAGGGGTCTTTACGGGCAAAACCAAGGCGCGGGGCACCGGTGGCTTCGAGGGAATGAAGATGAGGGCGACCGTTCAGGAGCAGGGCGCCCCGCCCGGAACTACCGTGTTCACGATCAACGGGCGCATTGTGAAAGGAGAAGGTGGAGGTGATGACGATGACCATGACGACGATGATGAAGATGATGGCAAGCGGAACAATGGAAGAAACTAAAACGCAAGATTTAGTCGTAGCGTACCTACAGCCGCGTGAATATTGATTGGCCCAGCGCAGACAGCGGGGGCAAAGGCATGAATTTCAGTTTCAACGCCTCGTCTTCGATCAAACGAGGATTTGAATTTCCATACGGAGGTTTATTATGCAAAAAAAGTCAATGGTTATTTGGAATGTGTGTCTCTTGGCGTTGGCATTTTTAATATTTGCAGAGACGCAAACTGCTCACGCCCAGCCCGGCTTCGGGCAACAGTGGCAAAAGTCCAGCGCCCCGCTTTTTGGCATTATCGGGCCTCCGGGAAGCTGGAACGGTGTGCCAATACCGGCAATTGACATCATCGGACATGTGATGTTTGACGGCGCGCAGTACAAGGCCTACATTGCCGGATTCAACGGTGCCAAATTCGCTACAGGTCTCTGGACTTCCGTGACGCTTGAGTCTGGCTGGGTCGCGCACCCCGGAAACCCGGTTTTGACCGGCGGCCCGGCGGGCGCCTGGGACGAGTTCGAGGTGGGAAATCCGATGGTCATCATCGACGCGGGGACGTTCAAAATGTGGTACGCGGGATACGATAGCAGCGAGGTGTACAGAATTGGCTACGCCACCTCAGCCGACGGCATGGCGTGGACTAAATTCGCGAACAATCCCGTTCTCGATGTCTCTGCGAACGGCTGGGATTCCTACCACCTGCATACGCCCTACGTTGTCAAAGATGGTGGCACGTTCAGAATGTGGTACGCCGGACACGACACCTCTTTTGCAAACTGGGCAATCGGCTATGCCACTTCACCCGATGGTATTGCATGGACGCGCGCTTCCGGCACCCCCGTTCTTGCGCCCGAGTCCGATTGGGAGATTGCTATCATTCTTACGCCGACTGTTATCCTGGAAAAAGGCAAGTTTCTCATGTGGTATGGTGGGGCAAACGCTGATTTCAGTGCTGGCGGAATTCTGCAGACCGGTTTCGCTATCTCCGAGGATGGTTTGAATTGGGTCAAAGATGCAAGTAATCCCGTACTGCCAGCCGGCGGCCCGGGTACTCTTGATGCTGCTGTCGCCCTCGCCCTGGGCGTTTTCAAGACAGACGCTACCACCTACAAGATGCTTTATGGCGCTAGCAATCTGTCGACCTTTTTTGGCGGCATGCTGGCCACGCTTAATCTGCCAACCTCGGTTGCAGAGATCAGCAGCCTCCCAACGGACTTTGCGCTGCAGCAGAACTATCCCAACCCGTTTTCCGCTAAAGGGCACGGAACCTTCGGTAACCCGGAAACTGTGATCAGTTACCAGTTGCCAGTGGCCAGTGAAGTCCGGTTAACCATCTGTAATGCGCTGGGGCAGGAGATCAGGACGTTGGTGAATGGTCGTCAAGCGCCGGGATTCAAATCGGTGGCTTGGGATGGCAAGAACGATCTCGGTAAACCGGCCAATTCAGGAATATACTTTTACACCTTAAAGACCGGTGATCAAGCGCAAACGAGGAAAATGCTGCTGATGAGATAAGGTAGTTGCTGGCTGTTTGTTGTGCGTATTCGCACCCATAATTATTCACATTGTTTCATGAGTCACCAAAAACAAAAGGAGGTATCATCATGAAGTACAGAATCTTTATTTTCTCGCTCGTGGGGACAGCCTTAATCCTTTTCGGCTGCGGCAAAGATGAACTTGTGTCGCCACAGTTGACCCAAAGTGAAGAAGAGGCTGTTTTGGCGAAAAAAGGCGATAAAGACGACAACGGCGACAAAGACGATATCAAGGGGCCTTTTAAGTCGACCGTGGACCTTAACGCTATTACCAACCCCGGGCAAGTTGAACAGATCGGAGGGAAGTTAAAGATTCGGGGCCAAGTTAGGGAAGGTCCCTTCACTGCTGGCGATCTCGAAGGAACTGCAAACGTGGTATTTGATGCCGAGATAGACCAGGCAACTGGCGCTGGCTCGGGGCGTGGAACCTTCACCTTCAAAGTAACCAAGGTAAAAGGTCAAGTCGTCCGTGGCGGCTGGAAAGGGAAATTCAAGGGGCAAATCAGCGGTCCGGTCTTTTCGGGTAATTTTAACGGCCGAGGCAGAGGAGACTTGGAAGACACAACAATCAAGGGGAGCTTTACCGACGGTCCCAGTGGTGACAACTTTTTCAAAGCTACCGGGCGCATTGTGAAGGATGATGATAGGGATGACGACAAGGATGACGACAAGGATGATGATAAGGATGATGATTAAAGCCGGCTGCTATCATCGAATTTGACCGCAATCGCGGTGGCGACGAAACACCAACTGCTTGCCTAATTGTTGCTGGACTGCGGGGCAGAGGCATGATTTTTATGATCGGGTAACTTGAACGTCCATCTTTCAATCAACAAATCTCTCGCCCCGCAGCCGTTCAGCCTTGCAAAGTGTGGCGGCCATTCTGAGGCATCAAGCAAACAAACATGCACTAATTCAACGAAAGAGGAAAAATGTTCGCAAAAAAATTCAAACCGCCTATGGGGCCACGGGCAATTTCGCTCGCGCTTTTGTTTCTGATCCTGCCGGCTTCATCTTTTGGACAAAAGGCTCGCCCTTCTCCCCTTGATTTTCAATTTGGCGCCGGCCTTAGCACCGCTCTGGTCAAATCGGCGCCGGCTGAGATTCAAGGCATCAGCAAGCGTAGCTTTGGCTTTGTCTTGAGCGGGGGTGCTTGGTGGCATCGCATTCTTGCCCTTAGATTGGACGGTGGGGTCGAATTATTCGATGACAAAAGAAAATTCAGACAAATGACCACCGGCGGCGAGAAGAGCTCGAGTGTGACTTTCTTCTACGGTTCATTTGCAGCAGGAATATTCACGCCTCCATTACGCCTGGATCAAAAGCCGCACGGCGCACGACTCGCTTTGGGGCTTAATCTGGGAACGGATTGGACTGGCGGCGAGCGCTCCATTGAAGACTGCGTCGACTGCCACGAGGAAGACCTGGATCTCAAAGGCGGCGTCTATTTCGAGCCGGCGCTGCAACTGCGCGTCTCGCGGGTATCCGGCTTCGACCTGGCTTATCGATTTTACCAGAGTCATTCTGATCTCCAAAATCGAATCATCGTGAAGTATGTCCGTTTGTTGTGATGAAGAAGCAAACTTGAGCAAAAGGAGACACATGTCATGCAACGACAATTGCAAATACTGATTGTTTTAGGCATCGCCTGCTTGGCGCTGGGCAGCGCCGTTCGAGCGCAAGACAAGCCGGCAAAATTCTCTCGGGAAGAATTTCAGGCCAAGTGTAAAACCCTCGCCTTGGTCCCGGTTCGCATTCCCAAAGATATCGCGCGCTACGATTCCGCCCGAGCCGAATTCGATTCCCTGCTCACGAGCGCCTTGCAACAGGCTGGGTTCGCGGTGGTGCCCTCCAAAGAATATGAGGAAATTCGGCGGCAGGCCATCGAAGAAGCCGGGGGTTTGTTCGATCCGCTGACGGGCGCGCCGGATACCACCAAATTAAAACAGGTCGCGGCGCGCTGCCGTCGGGAGCTGCGTGCCAAATTCAATGCGGACGCTTTCCTGTATGCCAGCATTCTTCCGGCCAAAGCGAATTTCGGCTCGGGGAAAGCGCAGTGGCACGGCGCTTCACAATCTCTGCTCAAGAAAGGAGGCATTGCGGGGTTCTTTGCCTCCGGCAGGGATTATGGCGGCTTTCTTCAGGCTTTGTCGCTGGTGGTGGTCATTGACGATACGAACGGCGTCGATCTCTATCGCCATGCCGGCGGAATTCAAGTGCTGCGCAAGTTTTCCGGCTCGGATTTGGTTCCCGTGCCCAAGGAAACGATTTTGGCCGATCACGAGCGCAACCAGGCTGCCGTGAGCCTCGCGTTGGAACCGTTGCTCGGCAAAGCCGCGGCCAAAGAGGAAAAGGAACTGTGACAAAATAAGTTGTTCAATTACCTTTGTGAAATCATAATTTTTCTGGGCCTTAAATGAAAAAAATTGGTCAAGTTATTTTGTCACAGGCCCAAAGTAAGGAAACAAAAGCAGTTGAACGAAACCTTTGGAGAAACAAATCATGAATGCCATGCAAAAACTCTTCGCGGCGATCCTGATCATGGGATTGCTCGGTTGTGCCGGCACCATGCCGCCGGTAAAGCCATTGAGCTCTGAAATGCCGGCCATCGGCATAGCGATTAAAATTCGCGCGCCGGTCAAAATCTTCAGCAGCAAACCCAACAGAGTTTATTTCATCAAGCTGGATGAAGCGGATAGTGCGGCGAGCGCGAATTATTTGGTTCAGTCGAATCAATTGATTCAGTCGAACTACGTCAACCAAAATCAGATGTACCTGCTCAACGCCAAACCCGGGCGCTATGCGGTCGTGGCGGCATTTCATTCCAAATCGACGCCGAATATTCCTGGCGGCGGCAGTCCTGGAAAATCCGGCGTGAGCGTCAGTGTCGGTGTGAACATGCCGAGCGAGACCAAATATAACACTTTTTTTTCCAAAGAGCTCATCAAGCTGACGGAGGTGACCGTTAAGCCGGGAGAAATGGTGTTCATGGGTGACTACGTTATTGACCAGTCCACCGGCTTCAAAGAGGCGGATGACACGCAATCATATTACCTGCAGTTGATTGCGCCGGGCGCTAAAACCGGATACATGAGCATGGCGTTTTCCGGCAGCAATTACTATCGAGGCGCGCTGCACGAGCACAAGCGCGACCGGCAGGCCGAAATGCAATTTTTGACCAATGCTTTGGAACATTTGAAGGGAACGGAATGGGTGAAGATGATTGACAAGGAAATGGATGAGTTAAGAGCGGAGAAATAGAAAGTGCGGAAACTCGTTCGCGCCTTTTAAATCACAATTACATTAACCAAACTTCTCGTGGAGGAAATGCCATGAAACGGATTCTTTTTCTCGGCACGCTGCTTTTGCTTTTCGTCGCGCAAAACAGTTGGAGCCAGATTCCCCAAACCATCAGTTACCAGGGCGTCTTGACCAATGCCAGCGGCGTTGTGGTGCCCAATGGCAACTATCAATTGACGTTCAAGCTCTACGATGTTCAGTCCGGCGGAACACCGCTTTGGACTGAAACACATGCTGCGGTGGCCGTCGACAACGGCGTGTTCAATGTGATCTTAGGAAGCATCACGTCGTTTAATTTGCCCTTTGATAAACAGTACTATCTCGGCGTCAGTGTGGGCAGCGATCCGGAGCTGGCACCACGAATCGCGCTTACTTCATCACCTTACAGTTTGAGTCCGCAAGGCGGCAGTGGTGATATCACCGGCGTGGCTGCTGGAACCGGCTTGATCGGAGGCGGCGCGACCGGCGAGGTGTCGCTCGCGATTGCGACTGGTGGTGTCACCAACGCGGAGCTTGCCCCTGACGCTGTCACGAGCAACAAGATTGCGGCCGGCGAAGTGGTGAAGTCCATCAACAATCTCAAAGACAATGTGACGCTGGCGGCTGGAACGAATGTCACCATCACGCCCCTCGGCGCAAGCACATTGACGATTTCGGCTTCGGCAAATATTGGCTCGGCGTCAAATGTCAGCAGCACCGGCCATGCAATTGTTCAGGCCGATAACGATCTCGACAATACCGGAGACATTCGCTTGCAGATTGGCAACAACGACGCGGTGTGCATTTACAATCCGAGCCGCAATGTCGGCATCGGCACCGGAACGACCGTCGCAACGGAAAAACTGGAAGTGGCTGGCAACATCAAAACTCAAGGTGAAATCAAAATTAATTCGGGCGGCACCGCGCCGGCCACGCTGCGAATGGATGCCGGCAGCAATGATCACGTGATTTCGATGGAGAATGGCAGTTCGGTGAACTGGCAGCTTGGCACTGCCGGCGGCGATTTCCGCTTGGTCAAACAAGGTGCCGCGAATGAAAAAATGCGCATCACCAGCATGGGCGATGTTGGCATCGGCACCGCCACTCCGAGCGCGAAGCTGGAAGTCGCCGGCAGCGCCAAAGTAACCGGCACGGTGTTGACCAACAACATTTCCAGCACCGGCCCGTTGAGCTTGCAAACCGGCACAAACACGCGCCTCTTTATTGATGATGTGACAGGCAATGTCGGCATTGGCACGACCGGCCCTCCGACCGCAACCTTGCATATTGGCACCGGCGGGATTCGCTTCCCGGACAACAGCCTGATGTCCTCGGCAGGTGTGGGTTCAGCTTCCAGTTTGGTTAGCGCAACCGATGCGGTGGTGACGGCGGATAATGATGCCAATGGATCAGGAGATATTCGTCTCAAGACGGATGGAAACGAGAGATTGACCGTGACCAACAGCGGCAACGTCGGCATCGGGACGCCGAGACCATTGACCCGCCTCCATGTCTTCCAATCCAACTCTGGGGGCGCGGGCGCCGTCCCCGGGAGCACAGGCAACTCGGGACTGATACTGGAAGGAACGGACGTCAATTTCGATTTTGCCATGCCGGCCTCCGGCGCTATGGGCATTCGTTGGCATTCTCCAGGATACAATTCGCAAGCTGCCATCAGCTACTACGGCCCAGCGACTCCCGGCTTTCCCATTGGCTTCTTGGAGAGACTGTCGTTCAGAACTGGAGGTGTAAGTGACCAAATGGTAATAACCAGCCAGGGCAACGTCGGCATCGGGACGATAGTTCCTTTATCTAAACTCGAAGTGAATGGGGCTATTTGTGGTGGTTCGTGTTCAGTATTTAGCTCGAGGAGATGGAAAACGAACATCACACACATCGAAGGGGCACTGGATAAAGTTCAGCATCTGCGTGGCGTCTCTTATGATTGGAAAGAAAACGGCAAGCATGATATCGGCCTGATCGCTGAAGAAGTGGGCGAGATCGTGCCCGAAGTGGTGACGTATGAAGAAAACGGCAAGGATGCGAGGTCAGTGGATTATGCACGCTTAGTCGCGGTGTTGATCGAAGCAATGAAAGAACAGCAAAAGCAAATTGAGGAGTTGAAAGGGCAGGTCAAATCGCTGGCAGCAGGGAAGCAAAAAAGGGGAGATAAATCCCTAGGCGAATAGCAGTAAAACCATAATTGAGGAGATTAACCATGAAACAGCTTAAAACAAGCTTGCTGCTGTTCGCCTTTGCTGCGAGTTGCCTCTTTCATCAGCGCGCGGCGGCGCAAAATGATGTGCCCAACAGTGTGCTGACTAACGGCGGCGCGTTGATCAGCGGCAGCAACAATCGCATCGTCGCCACCGTCGGGCAACCAACTGCCGGCGTGATGAGCAGCGCGAACAACATCATGCGCGTGGGTTTTTGGCACGTGACGACGCGCACGCCCAACACGCCGCCCGGCAGTAATGTCGTTTCCCAACCGGTCGATCCGACCACCGGCTCGACGCCGGCAACGATCACGTTTGCCAATATCACCCAAACCGGCACCACCACGCTGGAGACGAGCAGCACCGGCCCCGCGCCGCCGGTTGGATTCAAGCTCGGCACTTCACCGACTTCTACTAATTATTATGAGATCACCACCACCGCGGCCTTCTCCGGCGCAATAACCGTGTGCATTAACTACACCGGCGTAAGTTTTACTGGAAAGGAATCGAATCTGAAGTTGTACCACCTCGAAGGGGGCGCGTGGGTGAATCGCAAAGTATCACAAGACCAGGTCAATAACATCATCTGTGGCAGTGTCACCTCGCTTTCACCGTTCGCCATTTTCGAGCCAGTTGCAATCGAAGTCGTCATCGACATCAAGCCGGGCAGTTTTCCCAACACGATCAATCCCAACAGCAACGGCGTGATTCCGGTGGCGATTTTGAGCACTCACCTTGCGAAAGGCGAGGCGCTTGATTTCGATGCAACGACGGTTGATCCGTTGTCCGTTGCCTTCGGTCCGAGTGGCGCAAAAGAATCTCACAACAAAGGCCACATTGAAGATGTCGACGGCGATGGCGACATGGATATGATGTTGCACTTCAAAACGCCAAGTACCGGCATTGCATGCGGCGCGACTTCCGCGAGTCTCACCGGTCAAACGTTGAATGGCGATGCCATTGCTGGCAGCGATGCGATTCAAACCGTTGGTTGCGGCTCATCCAAAACGGTGGCGGAAGCTGAAGCGAGTATTCCTGAACAATATGCGCTTGAGCAGAATTACCCGAATCCGTTCAACCCCGAAACCGAGATTCGCTTTGCGATTCCGCAAGCGAGTCACGTCGTCGTGAAAATCTTCAACATTGTTGGCGCGGAGATTCGCACGCTGGTGGATGAACAACGCGAGGCCGGCTATCATCGCGTGCATTGGGATGGGAAGGATAAAACTGGCAAGCTGGTGGCGAGCGGCGTGTATCTTTATCAACTTCGCGCGGGCAACTCTTCGACAGGCTCAGAGCGAGGTTTTTCGCAAGTGAAGAAGATGAGTTTGTTGCGATAGATTCTACAGTCCGGACGCTGCGCTTCGTGAGCTTGACATAATCTCGCACAACAAAGCGTCCGGACAGTTGAGAAAACATGTGACAAATTGAAAGGAGCATAACATGTCAGAACAAAACAAAACTTTGGCGCATCGTTTCCATTTCAAACAAAAAGAAGGGAGCATAAATCATGGCCGGAAAACCTGACACTTACATAGCTGCTGTGTTCGATTTTGGCGCTCGCGACAATATTTCATTTGGAGCAACCCGTTATCTGGCGGCGCTAGGCGGAACCACGCTTGGTGGGCCAACGGCTGCCAATGAGATGGCAGTAGCCATACCACGCAGCGGCAAGCTGAAGAACCTTTACTGGGGTTGCCACCAGAACGGAATCAGCGGAACGAGTGGCACATGCAAGATCACTGTGAGGGTGAATGGGGCAAATACAGCACTGGAAGAAACATGGACTCTGCCTGCTCAACCCCCAGGGGGAACAAAGACCGCTGAGGTCCTCGTAAATGCTGGTGACAGAGTGAGTGTGCTTGTCCAAGCCGCTGGAACCGCAGGGAACATACAGAAGCTCAGGGTCTCTTTCGAATTCGAAGTGGATAGCACAAACCCCTGGTGGCTGAATGGTCAGGATGTCTACTATGATGGCGCAGGAAGGGTCGCCGTTGGAACAGACACTCCCGATTCTGATCCCGCAGTGATCTTGACTGTTGACGGGATGATCAAATCCAATATAGGTGGATTTGAGTTTCCAGATGGAACGGTTCAAACCACGGCCTTCGGTGTTCTCGGAGGCATCAACGCGCTGACAGGAGCAGGTGGCACCCCGCCCGATGCCGTGTACGTGGACAGCAACGGGAGAGTTGGCATTGGGATTGGGTCGGCAAGAATGCCACAGGAGAAGTTAACGCTTGCGCCGGGCTCGAATCTTGCGGTTGAAATGGCGACTCCGGAGAATGTTCAGGCAATTGCCGAGAGCAGCGGCAATTTGCCGACCGGCACCTACTACTTTCAGATCGTGGCCGAGGATGGCGCCGGACAGACGACCCTGGCATCTCCAAAAAACCCTTGTCCAGTCAATAATCCAGTCACCAATCGTTGCAGTGTGTCTTGGTCGCCTGTCTTGGGTGCTACACAGTACCGTGTCTATGTTGTTGACCGACCAGGAGGTGAACCTGACTGTTTTTATCGAACCGCTCAAACACCCTTCTCCTACAACAATCAACCCGGATACATTGAGGAAACAGTTCCAACCGTCGCGACGGCATATCTAAACAAGCTAACCGCATCCGGCTCGAGTTGGCTCTTGGGAGGCAACATCGGCATTGGGACGACGAATCCGCAAGCGAAGTTAGAAGTAGCAGGGAATGCAGTCGTTGATGGTAACGTCGGCATCGGGAGGACGGATCCGCAAGCAAAATTGGATGTCTTCTTCGACGGTGCGCCGCAGCTCCGCATCGGCGATGCGAGCGGAGTATTCTGGCAGCTTTGGTGCGGCGGGAACTTCCACCTGCGGCAGGGGACTGCGACGGATCGATTCTTTATCGAGGGAGCCACCGGCAACGTCGGCATCGGGACGACGAATCCGAGAAGCAGGTTCGAGGTGAAAGGAGACTATTACACCATAAATGCCCGTTTGGCTTCGAGCGAAGGCACCTATTGGGAATTTGGTGATGTCAATGATCCAAGCGCCTATATGGTTGTCGGTGCATATCAGGGAGTCAACAATATTGATAATAAGGGGCGTCCTCTATACATAAGGAACGGCGGAGTTTTCTGTGATCTCGGGGTCTGGTCCGGCAGTTCAAAGAGATTAAAGACAAATATCCAGCCCATTAAGGATGCTCTGAATAAAGTACGATCTCTTCAGGGTGTCTCATTCGACTGGAAGGCAGATGGAAAGCACAGTATCGGATTGATCGCTGAAGATGTAGGAGAAGTGATCCCAGAAGTTGTTGCGTATGAAGAAAACGGTGCTGATGCAAAAGGAGTGGATTACTCTCGCCTAGTCGCCGTCTTGATCGAAGCCGTGAAGGAGCAGCAGAAGCAAATTGATGAGCTTAAAGCAACGGTCAAATCGCTGGCGGCAGGGAAGGCGGGGGGTGGAAGATAAAGCCAAAGGTGAATTGCGGTAAGGTGAAAAGTAAGGCGTGATTCGTAAGAAGTAAAACGTAAAAAATTCTTGCGCCTCACGCCTTGCGATTTAGGCGAATTGTTTAAACCACTCATTTTCGGTGGTTCACTCTTCGCCACCGGGGAGCAATTCCCCAAAGTTGGTATTTCTAACTTCGAGCAACTCCGATAGGCTACGCCCGTAGGGAGTGAAATGTTTATAGACCAGAAGTTTACTCACGAATAGAAACCCCAGCGGGGTGACATGTTTGGTTTTGTCGGCAATTGGCGATTTGCCCGTCCCACCACATGTCACTCCGAGCGGAGTTAAAAGATTAAAGGCAAATTATCCAACTATAAACATGCCACTCCTAGCGGAGTTAGCCGGGAAAATACTGGTTCACGAGTCCAACCAACATTTTGGAATTACGCTCTGCACCACAACAATCTAACGAAAAGGAGTACTGCTATGTATCACCCAAATCTTTCCCTCAAAAAGCCTGGTAAAATTGGGACCATGCTCATGCTCGCTTTGCTCATGCCGCTGAGCGCAACCCTTCAGGCTCAGGATTTAGTCTGGGCCAAACGCGCTGGTGGCGGCTCGTCTATTGGCCGTGGCATTGCGGTAGATGGATCGGGCAACAGCTATGTCACCGGTCTCTTCGAGATTTCGGCGACCTTTGGGCCGGGCGAGGCCAACCAAACCACCCTGTCCGGGTCGGGTAGTTTTGTGGCAAAGTATAACCCCAGCGGTGCGCTGATCTGGGCCAAAAGTGCCAGCAGTTCGATTGGCCGTGGCATTGCCGTGGATGGATCGGGCAACAGCAATGTTACAGGTGTCTTCTTCGAGTCGGCGACCTTTGGGCCGGGCGAGGCCAACCAAACCACACTGTCCGGAGCAGGTCCAGAAATTTTTGTGGCAAAGTATGACCCCAGCGGTGCGCTGGTCTGGGCCAAAAGCGCTGGTGGTACATCTAATGATCAAGGTTTTGGCATCGCGGTGGATGGGTCGGGCAACAGCAATGTTACAGGTGTCTTCTTCGAGTCGGTGACCTTTGGGCCGGGTGAAGTCAACCAAACTATCCTGTCCGGGTCCGGGGCAAATTTTGAAATTTTTGTGGCAAAGTATAACCCCAACGGTGTGCTGGTCTGGGCCAAAAGCGCCGGCGGTTCGTCTTTTGATCAAGGTCTTGGCATTGCGGTGGATGGGTCGGGCAACAGCTATGTTACGGGTAGCTTCGAAGGTTCGGCGACCTTTGGGCTGGGCGAGGCCAACCAAACCACCCTGTCTGGAGTAGCCGGGGCACTAATTTTTGTGGCAAAATACAATGCTGGTCAGTCGGACATCACCGCAACGCCAACTTCGCACGACTACGAGGATGTGGAAGTGGATTCCAGTTCCTCGCAAACCTTTACAATAGGAAATCTCGGCACCAAAGATTTGCAGGTAAGCGCCACCTCACTAACCGGACCGTTTATGGGTGAATTTTCGATCGTCAGCGGTGGCGGTTCATTTACGTTGCCCCCGCTCCTGACTCGCGACGTGGTGGTGAGCTTCAATCCCACCTCCGCCGGCTCTAAAAACGCCAAACTCCGTTTTACCAGCGACGATCCGGATGAAAATCCTTTCGATATATCGTTGACTGGCAGGGCTTTCAGTCCAGACATTGCGGTTACACCAAATGCGCACGATTTCGGCAATCTGGGCGCCGGTTCGAGCGCTGTTGCCGCATTTGCGGTAACCAATGAAGGCCATTTAAATTTGACCGTGTCCGCAACGACGTTCGTCGGCGCCAACGCGAGTGAATTTTCGATTGAAAGCGGCGGCGCGCCTTTCACTTTGCCTTTCGGCGCCACGCGCAATGTCGTGGTGAGATTCACGCCAACTTCCGATGGCCATAAAATCGCGACGCTACGCCTTGCCAGCGACGACCCGGATGAAAATCCGGCGGATCTTCTTTTATCGGGCCATGGACTGGGGCCGGATATTGAGGTGGCGCCCAGCTCGCACGATTATGGCATCGTGGGAATTGGCGCGGGCGCTTACCGGGCTTTCGAGGTCAAGAACGTGTGTCACGCTCCATTGAATGTCACCGCCACGACACTGGTTGGTCCGAATGCCAGTGAATTTTCATTTTACAGCGGCGCCGCGCCGTTTACTTTGGCGCCTGGCGCTTTTCGCAATGTCGTGGTGAGATTTGCCCCGACTGCGGAAGGCCAAAAATTCGCCACGCTGCAAATTACCAGCGATGATAACGCGGAAAATCCGGTTGAAATATTCTTGACGGGCAAAGGCGTTATTGAGCCGGTTGCCGACATCGCCGTGAATCCGGCCACGCTCAATTTCGGCAGCATTGGCGTCGGCGGGAGCGTCACGCAGACGATGATCGTGACGAATGAGAGCGCCGCGAATCTGACGGTGTCCGCAACGACCTTGCTTGGCGCCAATGCCGGAGACTTTGCGATAATCAGCGGCGGCGGGCCTTTTACTTTAGCGCCAGGTGGTAATCGAAATCTGGTTTTGCGTTTTAATCCGGCCACCTCCGGCAGCAAGACGGCGACGTTACAGCTTACGAATAACGATCCCGATGAAAATCCGTTGGATGTGCCGTTAACCGGAAATGCGATTGGGACGGCGGTCGCTATCGTGATCAATGAAGTCGTCACGGATCCCCAGCAAGATTGGAATGACAGCAACGGCGGCAACGGGATTGCATTTGACAACACTCCGGGGACCGGCGCCATTGGCGATACCGACGAGTGGATCGAGCTTTTCAACATCGGCACGCAAGCGGTGAATCTAACCGCGGGCAGCGGTTGGACGCTTGCTTTTAACGACGGCACTAATGCCACCTTGAATTTTACCAGTCCAGGTACTGCCATATTGCTTTTCAGCGCCGGCGGATCGGTAACCAATTTTCAGCCCGGCGAGTATTTGATTATCGGCAATCCGCCGGGGAGCACGAATGACAATCCCTATCTCGTATTGAGAGATCAAAACAGCGTCGTGATCGACGACGTGGAAATTGGCAACGATTTTGAGGGAGACGGCGCCGGCGACGGTGCGCCGGACGGCGGCGCCAGCGACGGCAATGCCACCGGGCTCAGCGATGAGGCGGTGGCGCGCCTGCCAAACGGCAACGACACGGAAAATGATGTGAATGACTTCGCCAAGCAAGCGGCCACAATTGGCGCGTCAAATGCTGGCACAATTTCGTCGTCTTTCACAACCGCAGTCGATGAATCCGTGGTCAGTGATCAGTCACCAGTCAACAGTTATCAGTTGGAGCAGAACTATCCGAATCCGTTCTTGAGCGAAGCGAAATCCCGCTTTGCGGGAAATCCTGAAACCGAAATTCGCTTTGCCATTCCGCAAGCGAGTCATGTCGTGGTGAAAATCTTCAACCTCGCTGGCGCGGAGGTTCGCACGTTAGTGGACGAGCCACGCGAGGCCGGCTATCATCGCGCGCGGTGGGATGGGAAGGACAAGCATGGCAATCCGGTGGCGAGCGGCGTGTATCTGTATCGGCTTCAAGCAGATCATTTTTCTCAAATAAAGAAGATGAGTCTACTTCGATGACTCTTGATGCTTAGTGGCCATCTTAGATTCATCAAATAAACAAACAGGCCACTAAGTTTATCCAATAACTATCAAGGGAGTCCTCTATGAGAAAACAAATCCTGTTTCTTGCAGTCGCCACTCTGTTTTGTGGATATGTCTCACTTTATGCACAAACGAAAAAGGGAGACTGGGAGTTGTCAATGTCCGGCAATTTCGGTTCCGTGTCGACCAAAACAGAGTCTGATGGCTCGTTTGGTCATAACGAATTTAAGGGCGAGGCGCAAGGATTTCTTTCGCTCATTGCACGACCGGGTTTCTATTTCACGGATGGATTGGTCCTGGAGCCCGAAATCCTTTGGACGGCAATAGAGGAAAGTGATCCCAGCCTCAGCCTCAGTGGAAACCTGGCTTACAACTTCAATATCCCCAAATCTCGGGTGACGCCGTTCGTTCTTATCGGTTACGGAACCGGCAATGCCATCCCTCTCTTTCAGCGGCTTCGTTTCAAACCCCCTCTTGTTTTTGAAATATGGTTTTTGTATCTTCTACCGTCTCGAAAGAGTTTTGGGATCATCCAACCAAATATTGTAAAACACGCTTTTTCGTGAGGCATAAACTATGGGTCCATTCTCGCTCCTGCATTGGCTGAAGCGCGGCATTCCGCTGTGCGGAATCATGACAAATTTGATCCGCGTGCGGATCATTTTGTTGAGCGCCGTTTCAGTCACCGTCGCCGTTGCCCAACCGCATTTACATTCTTCTTTAAATGCCGCCGCTTGGCAGCAAGGTTACACGCTGATTCTGATGGATCACACCGAGGTCGCTGCGGCCAATCAGGCGCGCGACTATGTGGTCAGCCAGGGTGGCCGTATCGCGATCATCGCGCCGCCGCACGTGATGTTGGGATGGATTTCTCCTGATCTCGCCAAAAGCTTGCCCGGCAAATTCGGGATCGAATCCGTCTCTTTTACGGCGGTGGATTTGGCGCAACTTCAATACCAGGATCGGAAAACGCGCGCGGCGGTCGATTTTTTTAACGCGGTGGTTTCCGGCGTGCTGGCGCAGGAAACCGTCGCTGCCGCGGCCACGCTGGAAAAGCCACTGCCTTTAATTAATGATGCGCTCGCCGCGCCGCCGCTGAATAAAGCCGATTACGAAAAGAATCTCCGGCCGTTCGGCATAGCCGTGGCGCCTGCGCTGGCCGGCAATAGCGACAGCATGATTGGCACGGTCGCGGTGGCATTTTTCTTTATTGAAAGCGACGGTTCCATCGACCCAAACACCTACACGTGGAATACCACCGACGAGCAGGATACGTACAATCGCGCCGTGAGTGGATTGTCGTTTTGGTCGAGCCAAGCCCCGGATTACGGCGTCAATGTGACGTTTTCCATTTCACTCTATTCGTCAACGGAGGCTGCGTGCCGGCAAGGATACGAGCCGATTTTGCATTCCAGCAGCGGCGATGAATTGTGGATCAATCCGATCATGGCCAATCTCGGCTTTAGCGCCGGCATTCATAATAGCCGCGTGACCGCATTCAATACCTGGCTCAAAGACGATGCCGGCACGGACTGGGCCTATTCGGTTTTTATCGGCTATAATCCTTCGCCAGCCCCGACGACTTTCACCGATGGTCGCTTTGCTTATGCCTATTTGGGCGGGCCATACACGCAAATGCTTTTCAAAAACAACGGCTGGGCACCGGAAGCGTTTGGCCTCGTGCTCGCCCACGAAACCGGCCATATTTTTTGGGCCTGTGACGAATACTATCAGCCCGGGTACGGCGGGTGCAGCTATTGCGGGCCATGTTTTTCTTCCGGCCCGAATCCAAGGCCGGCAGTGCAAAATGGAAATTGCCAAGCTTGCAACCTCAATTCGGTTCCCTGTATCATGCGTTTAAATGAGCAGACTCTGTGCTCCTTTACGCCGCAGCAAATCGGCTGGGTGGGCGATTGCTCTTACGCCATTTCGCCACTGCATCGCACGCACGGCGGCGGCACCGAAACCGGGACGATCAGCGTGACCGCAAGCGCGGGCAATTGTCTCTGGAAAGCCGTGAGCAATGCGCCGTGGATTCACCTCAACTCCGGCGACAGCGGCACAGGAAATGGAACCATCATCTATCGGGTGGACGCAAATCCGGACGCCGGCTTTCGCACGGGAACGATTCGGATTACCGGGCAGATTTTTGAGATCACGCAAGCGCCAGCTACAGCGTGTTTCACGGATGATTTCGAGAACGGCAACGCCGATAAATGGACACCGTTGACTGCAGGCCACTGGCAGGTGAGCGAAGATGCCGGCAGCTTGCGCTATTTTCTCAACACCACGAATTATGACTCGCCGGACGGCATTCGCATGGGCGAGCTGGCGTTGGCAAACAGCGGCCCGGCAGGTGATTTTACGTTTGAATGCCAGGCCAAAAGCGCCGACGCCGGGATTGGCGGTGAAGCCGCAGATTTGTGCATTGCGTTTGGATATCAGGATGGAGACAGTTATTATTACGTCAACTTCAACGCGACGCCGGGCCTGACGCAACTGCATCGCGTTCACGACGGCAACCAGTCCACTCTCGCAACTTACCATGAGGCGACGTTCGGCGACGGCAACTATCACGCGCTGCGGGTCGAGCGGCAAGGCGCGCAGATTCGCGCTTTCTTTGACGGCATTGAGCTTTTCTCGGTTAGCGACGACTTTTTCAGCGCCGGCAAAATCGGCGTCGGCTCTTATAACGATTCCGGCTATTTTGACGACATTTCGATTTCTTGCCCGCCCTCAACGGGACTTTTCACCGACATTGCTGCCGAATTGACGGCGGTTCTTGACGGTTCGGTGGCGTGGGGTGACTACGACAACGACGGTGATTTGGACATTTTATTGACCGGGCGTCCCGGCGTGCTCAACCCGATCGCCAAAGTTTATCGCAATGACGGCGCCGGCGGTTTTGTGGACATCAATGCGCCGCTCGCAGGAGTCTTTAACAGCGCCGTGGCCTGGGGCGATTATGACAACGATAGCGATCTGGATATTTTGTTGACCGGCACCCAAAACGATATCACGACGATGGCGAAAATCTATCGGAATAATAATGGAAATTTTGTGGAGACATTTGATTTGCAATCGGGGGGTGATCGCGGTTCGGTGGCTTGGGGCGACTATGACAATGATGGCGATTTGGACATTTTGTTGACCGGCGATCAGAAAAGAGGCATCAATGCAGGTTTTAGATTTAAAATCTACCGCAATGATCGCGGCAGCTTTGCGGACATTGACGTGGCGGCACCGCTTGGCTTCAGACGAGGGGCGGCTGTCTGGGGTGACTATGATAATGATGGCGATTTGGATATTTTGGTGGCTGGCGAGTCATTTGCAGGCACCGCATCCAAGGACGACGCTCGCGTCTATCGTAATGACGGCGGAAATTTTGTGGACATCGCGGCGCCGCTGATCGGTGTGATTAACAGTTCGGCCGCCTTCGGTGATTATGATAGCGACGGCGATCTGGATATTCTGTTGACGGGCGAAGTCATCTCGAGCCCCCTTGGCCCCGTCGCCAGAATCTATCGCAATGATGGCGGCAATTTTGTCGAATCCGGCATTTCGCTGCCGGGAGTTTATCAGGGGTCCGTGGCTTGGGGCGATTATGACAACGACGGCGATTTGGATATCGTGCTCACCGGATGGGATCGAGACCTTAATCGTATTACGAAAGTTTATCACAATGAGGGCGGAAGTTTCGTGGACATTTCGGCTGCTTTTACGAATGTTTATGCGAGCGCCGCGGCATGGGGCGATTATGACAACGACGGCGATTTGGATATTCTGTTGACCGGCTCCACCGGCGGCGGGCAAATTGCCAAAATTTATCGCAACGATATTTCGCCACGGAATACCGTTCCGAGTACACCGGCCGGGCTTGTCAACACAACCGCACAAACTGCCGTCACCTTTAATTGGAACAAAGCCACCGACAGCCAAACCGCGCCCAATGCCCTCACCTACAACTTGCGCCTCGGCAACACCCCCGGCGGCGGCGAAGTCATGAGTCCGATGTCCGCCGCCAACAATGGTTTTCGCCGCGTGCCGCAACTGGGCAACGCCAATCATCGCAACAGTTGGACGATTAAGAATCTGGCGGATGGAACTTATTATTGGAGCGTGCAGGCCGTCGATAACGCGTTGGCGGGTTCGACATTTGCTCCGGAGCAAAGCTTCCAAATCAAGATGGCGCCCGCCGCGCCGCAAAATCTCCGGATCACCACCGTTGAGAAACGCGTCACGCTGACGTGGACCGCCAACACCGAGAACGATATTTTGCGCTATCGCCTTTACCGCAGCACCGTTTCGCCGGCGAGCGCCAAGATTGACAGCGTCAACAGCTTCACGACGACTTACACCGATAACAACGTCGTCATCGGCACGACGTATTTTTATCGCATCACTGCGGTGGATCGCGATTTGAACGAAAGCGCTTTCTCCAACGAAGTGAGCGCCACCGTCAAGCCGGAAACCTTCACCGACGTTGCCGCCGGTTTGATTCCACTAAATAACGCCGGCGCCAAATGGGGCGATTACGATAACGACGGCGATCTCGATATTTTGCTGATTGGAAGCACCGGCGCCGAAGCGCTGGCGCGTGTCTATCGCAACGATCGCGTTGGCAGCGGGAGAAGATTTGTGGACCTCTGCGCGCCGCTGCGAGGAGTGGATGGCGGTGCCGCGGCGTGGGGCGATTATGACAACGACGGCGATTTGGATATTTTGTTGGCGGGCAGAATCGGTTCGGGGAGCGGTGTTTCAAAAATTTATCGCAATGATGCCGGCACCTTCGTTGACGTTGCCGCGCCGTTGGCCCAATCTCGCGGCGGCGCCGCGGCGTGGGGCGATTATGACAACGACGGTGATTTGGATGTTTTGCTGACAAACGTGAGCGGCGCCGGCTCGAGCACAAAAATCTATCGCAACGACTCCGACTTTCCTTTAAAAAATTTAAAGGAAGATCGGAGCAATTTTGTCGATATTGCCGCACCCCTCGCCGGCAGCAGCTCCGGCGCGTGGGGCGATTATGACAACGACGGCGACCTTGACATTTTCACCGACGCTAAAATTTATCGCAATGATCCCGCTCCGGGGCGGGACAACTTTGTGGATACTGGCGCGGCGTTGGGCATCGGCGTGGCGGCTGTGGGTGACTACGACAACGACGGCGATCTGGATATTCTATCGACTTATTCCGATAATCAGGGTCAACTTTTTATTAGAATCTATCGCAATGATCCCGCCGGCAGCGGGAGCGTTTTTGCCGATCTCAAAACGACGTTCACGATAACCAGTTTCAACGCCTTGACGTGGGGCGATTACGACGGCGATGGCGATCTCGATATTATTACCAACACGCGAATCTATCGCAATGATAACGGCAGTTTTGCCGACGCCGGCGCGGCGCTCACCGGCTCCGGCGCCATCGTGTTCGGCGACTACGACAACGACGGTGATTCGGATATGCTCATCGGCGGCAGGCTCTATCGCAATAATCTCAATAAAGCTAATATCGCGCCCACGGCGCCGGCTAATCCTCTTGCAGTGGTGAATGGCAGCGCTGTCACGCTCAGTTGGAACAAAGCCACCGACATCGAAACGCCGCAGAATGGTTTGACTTATAATTTGCGCCTCGGCACGACTCCCGGCGGTCACGAAGTCGTGAGTCCGATGTCCGAAGCCGGTTCCGGGTTTCGCCGGATTGCACAATTGGGCAATGCCAATCACAACGCGCGCTGGACGATCAAACATCTGCCGCAAGGAACGTATTATTGGAGTGCACAGGCCATCGATCACGGCTGGGCGGGTTCCGCATTTGCGACCGAGCGCAGCTTCGTCATCGACCAAGCCGTTGCGACGCCGCGCAATTTGCAAGCGGCTGCGGGATTTCAAAGCGTGACGCTGAATTGGATTGCCAACCGCGACACCAGCTTGTTGCGCCATCGTATTTACGGCGGCGCCTCGCCAAATCCAACGACCCAAATTGATTCGGTGAATGGCGCCGCGAATACGGCGAGAATCATTGCGGGTTTGACCAACGGCGCGACGTTTTACTTTCGCCTTAAAGCTGTGAACAAAGCATTGGCCGCAAGCCCATTTTCCAACGAAGTGAGCGCCACGCCGTTTTTTGAATCCTTCACGGAAACGGCCGTGACGCTGCCGGGCGCCGAAAATGGAAAAGTCGCTTGGGGCGATTTTGACAACGATGGCGATTTGGATGTGCTCGTTGGCTTCACCGTTTATCGCAACGATCCCGTCTTGGGACGGGGCAATTTTGTGAACTTCAATGCCGGGCTGGCTGGCCTTTTCGGCAGTGAGCTGGCTTGGGGTGATTACGATAACGACGGCGATTTGGATATTCTCGCCGGATCGAACCTCTACCGCAATGACGTTTCACTCGGTGCCGGATTTGTGGACATTGCCGCCTTCACCAATGCTTTTAGCGGTCCGCTGGCCTGGGGCGACTACGACAACGACGGCGATTTGGATATTCTCGCCGAAGCTAAAATCTATCGCAACGATCCCGCTCCAAGGCGGGACAAATTTGTGAACGTCCCCACGGCTTTGGCGGCGGTTAATTCGCCCAATATGAACACCTTCGGCGACTATGACAACGACGGCGATTTGGACATTCTGGTGACCGGCGGGGGTTCCGTCTCCAACACCATGAGCTCGATTTTTCGTAACGATCAAGGGAATTTCACGGACATTGCGGCTCCGCTTGCCAAAGTGACGGGCGTGGGAATCTGGGGCGATTATGACAACGACGACGATCTCGATATCTTTTTGTCCGGCCGGGACGCCAACTTCAACAGTGTCGCCAAAGTTTATCGCAACGATAGCGGCAATTTCGTCGACATTGTCGTGACCTTCGGCGGTTTTGCCGCGACCGCCGCTGGATGGGCGGACTACGATAATGACGGCGATTTGGACATTGGCGCGGTTGGCGCCGACATTAATTTCCAGAGCTTTGCCAAAATTTTTCGCAACGAGGCCGGAAATTTTGTGGAAGCCGCTGCGCTGGCAGGAGTAAACCGAGGCATGGCCTGGGGCGATTATGACAACGATGGCGATCTCGATTTGATCGCGATCACCGGATTTACCTCACAAGCCACGGCCAAAATTTATCGCAACAATATCGGCAAAGCCAACACCGCGCCGGTTGCGCCCACGGGTCTCGCGGCAACGATGAGCGGCAGCGCCGTGACCATCAGTTGGAACAAAGCCACGGACAACGAAACCGCGGCGAATGGATTGACTTACAATTTGCGTGTCGGCACAACTCCCGGCGGTCAGGAAGTCGTCAGTCCGATGTCCGCAGCCAGCAATGGTTTTCGCCGGATACCGCAATTGGGCAACGCCAATCACAACGTGCGGTGGAGAATCGACCGCCTGCCGAAAGGAACTTATTATTACAGCGTGCAAGCGCTCGATCATACTTTTGCCGGCTCCGCGTTTGCGCCGGAAAAGAGTTTTGTCATCGCCGTCGATCCGCCCGTCACCGCGCCGCAAAATTTGCAAGCCGTTGCCGCGCACAACGAAGTGCGCTTGAGCTGGCAGCAGAATCCCGAAACCAACTTGCTGCGCTACCGCATTTACGGCAGCACGACGCCGAATCCCACCGTCAAAATCGATTCGGTGGACGGTGTGGCGAATACGGCCAAAACCATTCGCAACCTGGCGAATGGCACCACCTACTTTTTCCGCATCACCGCCGTGGACAATGCCGGCCGTGCCAGCGCCTTGTCGAACCAAGTAAGCGCCACGCCGTTTTTCCAAAACTTTACGGATATTCCCATCACGCTGCCGCAGTCTAACACCGGCTCCGTCGCCTGGGGCGATTATGACAACGACGGTGATTTTGATATTCTCGCCGGCGCCAAAATCTATCGCAATGATCCCGTCTCAGGACGGGACAATTTTGCCGATGCCGGGACGTTGGCGGGAGGGAAAAGCAGTTGGGGCGATTACGACAACGACGGCGATTTGGATATTCTCGCGCTCAGCCGCGTCTATCGCAATGATTCGGGAGGTTTTGTCGATATCGGCGCGGCGCTGGCAAACCTCAACGTTACTGCCTCCGCCTGGGGCGATTATGATAACGACGGTGATTTGGATGTTTTATTGAGGGGCAATGACAACGTTTCCCAGAGAGCGCAGGCAAAAATTTATCGCAACGATACGGGAAATTTTGTGGAAATCTCGACCGCGTTTGCCGGCGTGACCAACAGCGCGATGGCTTGGGGCGACTACGACAACGATGGCGATCTCGATATTTTGATAACCGGTTTCGCGAGCTTGCTTTCCAATAATATTGCCAAAATTTATCGCAACGCTAGCGGCAATTTTGTCGATATCGCCGCGCCGCTGACCGGCGTGCAAAACGGTTCCGTGGCTTGGGGCGACTACGACAGCGACGGCGATCTCGATATTCTGTTAGCAGGCGGCACTAATTCCGGCAATCTTACTAAAATCTATCGCAATGAAAACGGCAGTTTTGTCGATATTGCCGCGGCCTTGCCCGGCGTTGCTTTCGGCGCTGCCGCATGGGGTGATTATGACAACGATGGCGATCTTGACATTTTTCTGACGGGCGATGGCGGCAGCAGCGGTGCGCCGGTCACCAAAATTTATCGCAATGATAACGCCAGCTTCGTTGAAGCCTTCGCGCTATCGCCGGCGCTCAGGCTTGGCGCGGTCGCGTGGGGCGACTATGACAACGACGGCGATTTGGATTTCTTGTTGAGCGGCTCGGATGTCAATTTCAAGCCGGCGACCAAAATTTTGCGCAATAATATTGCTGCGAAAAATACGATTCCCCTCAAACCAGCCGGCCTTGCCGCGGCAGTCAGCGGCAATGCTGTTACATTGAATTGGAGCAAATCGACTGATGCGCAAACCGCCGCGAACGGCCTGACGTATAATTTGCGCATCGGCAAAACGCCGGGTAGTCAGGAAGTCTTAAGCCCGATGTCCGAAGTCAATAGCGGATTTCGGCGCGTGCCGCAGTTGGGCAATGCGAACCACAACAATCGTTGGACGCTTAAAAATCTTCCCGCTGGAAAATATTATTGGAGCGTGCAAGCGCTCGACAACGCGTTTGCCGGATCCGCTTTCGCCGATGAGCAAAGTGTTACCGTCGCGCTGAATCTGAACGCGCCGCAGCATCTTGCGGCCACTGCCGGCCAGAAAAAAATTACGCTCACCTGGAGGGCCAACACCGAAAACAACCTGCTGCGCTATCGCATTTATCGCAGCACCGCTTCACCCGCTGCTATCAAAGTTGACAGCGTCGCGGCCGGCGCGGCAAAATACCTCGACAGCAATGTGAGCAGCGGCACGACGTACTACTATCGCATCACTGCCGTGAATCAAGCTTTGCAAGAGAGTCCCTTTTCTAACGAAGTGAGCACTCAAGTCACCACCGCCCTGTTTACCGATACGGCCATTCCCCTCAGCGGCGGCAATGTGGCCTGGGGCGATTACGACAACGACGGCGATTTGGACGTGCTGGCCGGGTCGAAAATTTATCGCAGTGATAACGGAAATTTTGTCGAGATCACCGCCGGACTGCCGGCACTTAGTTCCGGAACTTCGACTTGGGGTGATTACGACAATGACGGTGATTTAGACATTCTGGCGACCGGTTTCACGATTTTTCCCAACGTCGTGACGAAAATTTACCGGAATGGCCTCGCGCAAGGCGCGGGCTTTGTGGACATTAATGCCAATTTAGTTGGGGTCAGCCCCGGCACCGGCTACTGGGGCGACTATGACAATGACGGTGATTTGGATATTTTGCTTTTGGGTTTCACGGGTTCAACGAGTGTTTCAAAAATCTATCGGAATGATTCCGTCTCAGGACGGGACAATTTTGTCGATATTGGCGCCTCGCTCAAAGACGTCAGCAACGGCGCCGCGGCCTGGGGCGATTATGACAACGACGGCGATTTGGATATTCTGCTCACCGGCTTTTACGTGGCCGGACGCATCGCCAAAATTTATCGCAACGATAACGGCAATTTTGTCGATATTGACGCGCCGCTGACGCGCGTGAGCAGCGGCTCTGTGGCTTGGGGCGATTACGACAACGACGGTGATTTGGATTTGGCTTTAACCGGCAATCTTGGGCAAGCCAATGACGCGGCAATCACTACCGCACAAATTTACCGCAACGACAATGGCAGTTTCGTGTCCGGCGCGACGTTGCTCGGCGTTTATCAGAGTGCAAGTGCCTGGGGTGACTATGACAACGACGGCGATTTGGATCTTTTGTTGACCGGTCTCACCACCGGATTTCCCGAAGGCAGTCCTGCCGCCACGGTGTATCGCAATGATGGTGGAAATTTTGTGAGTGTCAACGCCGGGCTGGCGGGCGTGATCGGCGGCAATGTCGCGTGGGGCGACTATGACAACGACGGTGATTTGGATATTCTGATGAGTGGAATTGCTTTCAGTTCCACCGGCACAACGATCTGGCGCAACAATATTGGCGTGGAAAACACTGCGCCCATTACTCCCACGAATCTTGCCGCTACGGTCGCGGGCAATGCCGTCACTTTTTTGTGGAGCACATCCACCGACAATCAAACTGCACCAAACAGCTTGACGTATAATTTGCGGCTTGGAACGACGCCGGGCGGAGTTGAGAAAAACTCACCGATGGCCGGCTTAACCACCGGCTATCGCCGCGTTGTACAATTCGGCAATACGAATCACAACACGAGCTGGACGATCAAGAATTTGCCGAAGAGCAGGTTTTATTGGAGCGTGCAGGCCATTGACAATGCTTTTGCCGGCTCGGCGTTTGCGCCGGAACAAACCTTCGTTCTCGGCGACACGGTGTGGCCGGGAGACACGAACAACAATCGTCTCGTCAACCAAGCCGATGTGCCGCCGATTGGACTGTTTTGGAACAAAACCGGCCCGAAGCGGGATAATGCCTCCATCGTTTGGAAAGGGCAAGCGGTTGAGCCTTGGTCACCTGATGCCGCCACGTATGCCGATGCCAACGGTGACGGTCTGGTGAATCAAAGTGACGTGCTGCCCATCGGCTTGAATTGGGGCCGGACACACACGCAACCGATGACGGCGCCGCATGATTTGAGTGCTGCCGCTTCGGCTGTTCCACCGAGTCTCAGAACCACGATCATCGGCGACACCAACCCGGGCAAAACCTTTTGGCTCGAAATTCACGCCGATAGCGTCGCGAATCTTTTCGGCATCGCGTTCGAGCTGCTTTACACGCCTAATACCAACGTGCACGTCGATTCGATGTTGGCGGGAAAATGGCTCGGCGATGATTTGGTGTTCTTTGCGTATCTCGATAGTACGGCCGGAAAAATTAATCTGGCCATAACGCGCAAAGCCGGGCAGGGCGGGAGGGATGGCTCCGGCGCGGTGGCGCGGATCAAAATGCGCATGTCGAACCAAACCACGCGCGGGCAAATTACCACGTTGACGTTGCGCGAGGTGATGGCAAATGATTCGGCGGGAAATCCGATTCAGTTCAACGTCATCAACGGATCGATCATCACGAGTGTGGTATCGCGGCCGCAAGCCGGCGTACCGCCAAGATTCGCGCTTTATCCCAACGTGCCGAACCCGTTCAATCCCTCGACGATGATTCAGTACGATCTGCCGGAAGCCGTCGAAATCAAACTCGAAATATTCGACATCCTGGGCCGGCTCGTGCGAACGTTGATAAACCAGCATCAGCCGGCCGGACATTATTCCGTCGTCTGGGATGGCCGCGACGAGCGTGGAGCAGGAGTTGCCAGCGGCATGTTTTTCTATCAATTGAGCGCCGGCAAATTCGTGCAAAGCCGGAGAATGTTATTGCTGCGCTAAAAAAAGCTTGACTCGCATGCAAAAATGATGTACGATCTTAAACGAAGAAGTGAAGTCGGACTTGTGGTCAACGTTGTTTCGAGTTCTAAAAAAATCTTACAGCCCAAGTCCGGCTTCGCCCATAGCTGTGAAAGATTGCATGCGCCCCTCTTCACTCGCCGGCCACGCGCTCGAGTTAATCGAGATTTTGCAACGAGATCAGCGTCCGGCAGATCATATCATCGACACGTTTTTCCGGCAGCGCCGCTATCTCGGCTCGCACGACCGCCGCGAATTGGCGGAAAGTGTTTACGGCATTTTGCGGCATTTGCGCCTTTTGCAATTTTACATTGCCAAAACCAAACCCGATTCCGTCAATCATCCCGCGTGGCTTTTTGCCGCATATAAACTTCACATTGAAAAAATCTCGCCGGAAGCGCTTCAAGCATATTCATTGCCGCTTTCATCACCGGAGATTCTCGACCTCGCGACCTCGGACGCCACCGACCTCGGACAACAAAGCCTCGGACTTCGGACTTCCTTCCCCGATTGGCTCGTCGAAAAATTGCAAAAGCAAATGGGCGAAATAGAGACCGCGCGATTGCTGGAGTCGCTGAATCAACCGCCGCCGTTGACCATTCGCGTGAATACGTTGAAAACGACGCGCGAAAAATGTTTGAGTGAATTAAGCCAACGCGGCCACGAATGCGCGTCAACGCAGCTCTCGCCCGATGGCATTCATTTAAAAAAGCGCGCCAACCTTTTTGGACTTGATTTATTTAAAGAAGGCTGGTTTGAGTTGCAGGACGAAGGAAGCCAGATCATCTCACTTTTGGTCGATCCGAAACCGAACTGGCGCGTGGCCGATGTTTGCGCCGGCGGTGGCGGGAAGACCCTGCATCTCGCGGCATTGATGAAAAATCGCGGCGAGATTTGGGCGTTCGACGTTGTGCCGCGCCGCTTGGAAAATCTGCGTGAGCGCGCGCGCCGCTGCGGCATTCACAATATTCGCGTGCAGCTTTTGCAGCAAAATGAAGTCCCGCCAAGTCTTCTCGACCAGATGGATGCGATTTTGATCGACGCGCCGTGCACCGGCACCGGCGTGTTCCGAAGAAATCCCGATGCGAAGTGGAAAATCACGCCGGAGATGGTGCAGGAAATGGCGTCCAAACAAAAGCAGATTATCAATTATTATACGCCGTTGCTCAAGCCCGGCGGACGTTTGGTTTATGCCACGTGCAGCTTGCTTGCGGAGGAAAATGAGGAGGTGGTGCAAGCATTTTTGGCACAACGTGCAGATTTTCAGCCGAGCGCAATCGCAACGATTTTACAACGCTATCAACTTTCTCATCTCGCCGCTGGAAACGCGCTTCATCTTTTTCCGCATCAACATAACACCGATGGTTTTTTTGCGGCGGCGCTGGAGCGAGCCACTATGATTTTTTTTAAAATTTAGCGATTTGAAGCGGAGGGCGAAGCTTTAGCTTCGCCCCGCTGAAGCGGGGCACTCCGACCTCACACAGCTAAATTCATACAGAATTTTTAACCCGCAAAAAATAATGGCAGATCATCCCGCGGACGATCTGCCATTGTTCGTTTTTAACCGGGTTGACAAAATTTCACCCCCGCACCAAGCATAATTTTATTGCAAGCTGTACGTCGTCTTCACATATAAGAACCGGCCGTTCATCCCAAATGGGCTGGCCCCGGGATACGGAAAAATGCCGAGGTTCGAGCGGTCGAGCGTCGTGCTGATAAACAAATTGCTGTCGGGGAAATTGTCCAGGACATTCTGCGCGCCGGCAGTGATATTGAGATTGCCGAATTTGTAGCCCATTTCCACGTCCCAAACGTCTTCGCGGCCGAAGGTTTGCTCGGTTCGGCCTTTGACATAGCCGCGCTCGATGCTTTGATATTCGCCGTAATAATTCAAGCGCAGCACCGTGTTGAAGCGGCCGGCGTCGTAATTCGCCGTGAACTTCAGATTATTTCGCGGCTGGGCATGCTGCACGCGGACTTTTTCGAGATCGCCGAATAGAACCGATTCGAATCCCTTGAGTTGGGGCGGCGTATCAAGAGTGCCGACGATTTTGGTTTGAGTATCGTTGTAGCCGAGAGATAATTTGAGCGTATTGGTCTCGCCGAGATTGAGCCGATAATTGGCGGTAATATCGGCGCCGCGAGTTTCCGTATTAATGGCGTTGGTAAAAAAACGCGCGGCATTGACGCCGAAAGGCGACAGCAGCGTATCGAGCCGGGAGCCGCGGGTCGCGGTGAAATTTTCCGAAAAAACGATGCGGTCCTCGATGTCGATCCGATATAAATCAAAAGTGAAATTCAAATTGCTGATCGGATCGACCGCAAAGCCGGCGCTGAGATGAGTCGATTCTTCCGGTCGCAAAGACTCGGCGCCGAGCGCTTTGGCCACCGGGCTGTCGACGCGAAACGTGCCGACTTCGAAAGGCTCGACCAAACCGGTGGCGGGGTTGGTGAGAAAGTTGGTGCTGGTGGCGTTGAAATAAATTTGGCCCAACGAGGGCGCGCGAAAACCGCTGCTACCGGCGATACGGAAAACAAATGGCTCCGCCGGTTGCCAGCGCAGGGCCAGCTTGCCGTCCAGCGTGCTGCCAAAATCGTCGAAATCTTCAAAACGCGCGGCGGCATTGAAAAGAAAATTTTCAATCAAGCTCGCCTCGGCGTCGGCGTAAAAAGCAAAGCTGTTGCGCGTGGCGTCGATTTTATTTTCCGGCTTGAAGCCGGGGAAGACCTGCGCGCCGGCCGGGGCGCGGCCGCCGCTGCGGCTGAGAACTTTGCCGTCGATGTATGAAGCCTCCTCGCCGGCCACGACTTGATAATTCTCCCGGCGCAATTCCGCGCCGAGCGCGAAATTGAGCGGCGAGCGCAAGCCAATATCAAACTGTTTGGTAAAATCGGCATTGGCCAAATATTGCGTCAAGCGAAATCCGCCGGAATAAAATTCCGTTTGATTGGAAATGGTGGCGGGCGCGGTGGCACTCGTCAACGACGGCCCGAGCGACGTGTTGAGCGAGTTGACGATATTGAAATCAAATTTATTGCGGCCGAGCTGCGCGCTCACATCGTAAATCCAGCCTTTGGCCACGCCTTGCAAGCCGGCGGTGCCGGAATAATCATTAATATCCGGCTCGATGGTCGGCAAAAAACCGAGCGGGTAAATTTGCGGCCAGTTTTGCACCTGCAAACCGCGTCGATAGAAACCGGCGTGTGAACCGAAGCGATGGCTGTAACCGCCGAAGGCGTAAAACTTGTTGCTGTTGTTTTCCGACAGCGGAAAGTTGGCGTTGGCGAAAAACATCCAATCGCGGGCTTTGCCATCGCCCCAATGATGATTGGGTTGCTGCACCGTATTGGTGACAGCGTCGCCGGTGGCGATCTGATCGCGCGGATCTCTGCCGGCGCGGTTCGTGGGATTGCGGTCGCGAAATTCTCCGGCCACAAAGATTGAGCCTTTGCCGACCGCGAAGCCGTAATTCGCGCCGAGGTCGAGCAATTCACCGTCGCCGAAACCGAGATCAAAACTTGGGTCACTCTTCAGTGTTTTAGAGTCGTGCGTGGTCGCGCCGATTTTGGCGGAAACCGTCAGCGGTGAAGCGCCGGAGCGCAGCGAGAGACCAATAACGCCGGCGATGGCATCGGAACCGTATTGCGCCGCCGCGCCGTCGCGCAACACGGCGACGTTTTCAATCGCGCTC
>Ga0247727_10001561_pt1 | contig 54012 bp, 42 predicted proteins | sample WisWelCaveWW1625_FD_202498 | JGI IMG/M metagenome (GOLD analysis project Ga0247727, IMG submission 202498) | Biofilm microbial communities from Wishing Well Cave, Virginia, United States - WW16-25 | ecosystem: Environmental > Aquatic > Deep subsurface > Groundwater > Cave microbial mat | place... | reverse complement strand
CGGCTGGATTTCCATCATCTTTGCGTCGCCGAACTGCCGCAGCGCAAACGGCCGGGTCGAGAGGATGACAGTGTTGCCGCTGTAGGCCGATTGGAGAAACGCCTGCACCGCCGTTTGCAGGTCCTTGAAAAAACTTGCGCCGCTGACTTCATCCAGACCGTCGAGGAAGATGGAGACGCGGCCCGCGCGCAGCCGGTCGAGGAAGTATTGGCGGAGCGCATCGCGTTCGGTTTCGTCACGCGGCTTGACGGCAGCGGCGATGGCTTTGTGGAAGAGCAGGTCTTCGAGTTGGGCTTGCGCGAAATCGGCGGCGGTGAGTTGTTTGAGTTCGAGAAACACGGGGAGGCGAGCGTTCGTAGCCCCGCCTTCAGGCGGAATGGCTTGGTCGCCGACGCTTCCGCCTGAAGGCGGGACTACGAACGCTTTGAGAGTCTGCCACGCGAGATAACGCAGCAGCGTCGTCTTGCCGCAACCGGGCGCGCCGGTGATGACGGCGTGCGTGGGGCGGCGCAGCAGTTCATCGGGTTTGACCGTGCGTTTGGTTTTGGCGAAGTCTGCCGCTCCGTCACGGTCGCGGTTCTGTACCCGGTACTCATCCGCATCGCCGAAGACGGACCGCATCTTCCGCAATTCCGCGTCCATCAAGCCGAGGAATTCCGCCTGATTCGGGCGGCGATCGTACTCTTCGTTGATCGTCAGTTCGACGAAGACCTGGTCGAGCGAATGCGGCGCTTCATCGCCGAAGATGCGCACGCGGCTGACTTTGTCCGCGAGATGCTTGCAGTAGCGCCCGATCAGTTCATCCACTGGAAACCGAACGGGCAATTGCAATTGGGTGCGGGAAAGGCGGATGCCTTCGAGCAATGTCTCGGCAGCCGCATCGCCGTCTTTGCCAGCAAGATCAATGTAGACGATCTGCGCAAGCAAGCCATCGAGCTGGCAGTCGCGCACGCGCACGGGAACGAGCAGGCGTTTGTCACCCGTCGGGTCTTTGCTGAAGAAAGCGTGCCATTCGGGCTGCGTGTATGCCGATTTCAGATAGTCGGGCGAGAGCACGAGCAGGACTTGCGCGGCCTCTTTGCAAGCCTTGTCCATCTCGCGGACGAAGTTGGAGCCGGGCGGCATGTCTTCGGCCTGGATCAACGTGGTGTAATTGTTCTCTTGCAGCACGCGCGCGATCCAAAGCGCAACGTCGCGGTCGGCTTTGTTGTAGCTGATGAAGAAGTCTTTCATGTTCAGCCGTTGATGAGGGACAAAAGAGAATACGGAACAGGCGGAAACGACGGAACAAACGGAAGACCTTCACTCCTTTCCGTCTGTTCCCTTATTTCCGCCTGTTCCGTATTCTCCCAGACTTCAGGAAAGCGGGACTTTGGATTCAGCCTTCGTAGCGTTTGAACAAGAGCGCCGCGTTGGTTCCGCCGAACCCGAAGCTGTTCGAAAGCGCGTAACGCACATCGGCCTGTCGCGCCTGGTTGGGCACGCAATCCAGATCGCATTCGGGATCGGGCGTTTCGTAATTGATCGTCGGCGGCATCATCCGGTGATGGACTACGAGCGCCGTGATTGCGGCTTCCGATCCGCCTGCGCCGCCGAGCAGGTGGCCGGTCATTGATTTGGTCGAGCTTAGAGCGAGTTTGTAGGCGTGCTGGCCGAAGGCCGCTTTGATGGCGTTGGTCTCGTTGACATCGCCGGCCGGCGTCGAAGTCCCGTGCACGTTGATGTAGTCAACTGCGTCCGGCTCGACGCCTGCGTCTTTGATCGTCTTGAGCATCACGCGGCGTGGGCCGTCCATGTCCGGCATCGTGATGTGGAAGGCGTCGCTGGTCATTCCGTAACCGACGATCTCGGCGTAAATCTTCGCGCCCCGCGCTTTCGCGTGTTCAAGCTCTTCGAGGATCAGCACACCTGCGCCTTCGCCGATGACAAAACCGTCGCGGCCTTTGTCAAATGGGCGCGAGGCTCCTTGCGGATCGTCGTTGCGCGTCGAGAGCGCGCGCATCGCCGCAAAACCGCCCACGGACATCGGCGTGATGGCGCCCTCGGTCCCGCCGCAGATCATTGCCAGGGCGTCGCCGCGCTGGATGATCTTGAAGCTGTCGCCGATGGCGTGCGCGCCGGAGCTGCACGCGGTGGCCGTGGCCGAATTCGGCCCTTTCGCGCCGGTGTAGATCGAGACGTAACCGGCGGCCAGATTGACTATCGAAGCGGGAATGAAGAATGGCGAGATGCGGTCAGGGCCGCCTTCCATCATTTTGGTGTGTTCGCGCTCGAAGACGCTGAAGCCGCCGATGCCGCTGCCGATGTAGGCGCCGATCTCTTCGGCGTTATCGGGCGCGATCTTCAATCCGGAATCGTCGAGGGCTTCTCTGGAAGCGGCAATGGCGAAGTAGATGAAATAGTCCATCTTCTTCAGCTCTTTCTTCTCGACGAACTTGAGCGGGTCGAAGTTTTTGGTCTCGGCGGCGAAGCGGACCTTGTGCTGGCTGGTGTCGAAGCGCGTGATGTAATCAACTCCGCTGCGCCCGGCGATCAGCCCAGCCCAGGTCTCTTCGGCGGTGTTGCCGAGCGGGCTGACCAGGCCGATGCCGGTGACGACCACACGCTTTCTGGTGGTTTCGTTGCTCACAACTAACTTCCTTCCTCCTGACTGAAATCGAATCAGCCACAAAAGGTCACGAGCGATACAAAAGTAACACGGTGGCTGGAACGCCTTCTGTACGGGTTGCGCCTTTTGTGGCCGGTTATTTTCTGAAAGCTACTTTCTGTGCACTTCGATGTATTCGAAGGCGTCGCGCACGCTCTGAATCTTTTCGGCGTCTTCGTCGGGGATTTCGATGCCGAATTCTTCCTCGAACCGCATGACGAGTTCGACCGTGTCGAGCGAGTCTGCGCCGAGATCGTCAATAAACCTGGCGTTCGGAGTGACCTCCGATTCTTCGACCCCGAGTTCATCCACGATAATCTGTTTGACCTTATCCTCAATTGAGTCTGCCATGAATTCCTCCAGTAAGATTTTGGGTGTTAGGGGCTAGGGATTAGGGGTTAGAGGCAAGGGGTAAAGTTTTATGCTGACTCCAGTCCCCGGCCTCTCATCCGCAGTCCCTCTCACATATACATACCGCCATTAACGTTGATTACCTGGCCTGTGATATAGCCTGCCTCATCTGAGGCCAGAAATGCAACCGCGTAAGCGACGTCCAGATCGGCGCCCGGACGTTTGAGCGGAATCTGTTCGAGCATCGCGTTTCGCGCGGCTTCATTGAGCGCGGCGGTCATCGGCGTCTCGATGAAGCCGGGCGCGACGGCATTGACCGTGATGTTGCGCGAAGCGTATTCGCGCGCGACGGCTTTGGTGAATCCGATGATGCCTGCCTTCGCCGAAATGTAATTGACCTGACCGGCGTTGCCCGATTGGGCTACGACCGAAGTCAGGTTGACGATGCGTCCGCGACGCGCTTTGGTCATCATCGGCAGGATTGCCTGAGTCATCAGGAAGACGCCGGTCAGATTGGTGCTGATCACATCGTCCCAATCGTCGCGCTTCATCCGCAGCATCAAGCCGTCGCGCGTGATCGCAGCGTTGTTGACGAGGATGCCGATTGGGCCAAGCTCGGATGAAACTTTTTCGACGGCGGCCTTGATTTCGCCGGCGACGCCGAGATCGCCTTTCACCGCCAGTGCGCGGCGGCCAGTTGCGCGAATCTCTTCGACGACGGCTTCGCATTTATCTATCGAGCGCGCCATCATGGCGACATCAGCGCCGCACTGAGCCAGAACGAGTGCGGTGGCGCGACCTATGCCTTGCGAGCCGCCGGTCACCAGCGCGATTTGTCCGTTGAGAGTGAACATTGGATTTCCAATTTGAGATTCGGGATTTGAGATCAGGTCTGCAAGCCTTCGATGGTCGCTTGCAGGCTCGCCCGATCTTCCACGTTGAGCAGTTTGACTGCTTTGCCAGCCTCTTTGGCGATTGATTTGACCAGGCCGATCAGAACCTTGCCGGGGCCGACTTCGACGAACGTCTCCGCGCCTTCGGCAAACAGCGTCATCACGATGTCGGTCCAGCGAACGGGCGCGGAAATCTGGCGGATCAACGCGTCGCGCGCTTGCGCGCCATCGGTCACGACCGCCGCGTCAACGTTGTTGACGATGGGAAACGAAAGATCGTTGAAGGCCGTCGCGTTGAGCGGCTCGGTCATCTGCTTCTGCGCCGGCGCCATCAACGCCGAATGGAACGGCGCGCTCACCTTGAGCATCAGCGCGCGCTTTGCGCCGCGCGCCTTGCATTCCTCGACCGCGCGCTCGACGGCTTCTTTGTGTCCGGCGATGACGATCTGAGCCGGAGAATTGAAATTGGCCGGAGCGCAGATTTGATCTCTGGCCGCAACGGCGCAGACTTCGGAAACTTTCTCAGCGTCGAGTCCGAGGATCGCGGCCATTGCGCCCACGCCGACTGGGACCGCCTCCTGCATCAACTCTCCGCGATAGCGAACCAATCGCGCGGCGTCGCTCAAGCTCAATGCTCCGGCCGCGACCAGCGCCGAATATTCACCGAGGCTGTGGCCGGCGACGAAATCCGGCTTGACGCCTTGTTCCGTCAACACGCGGAAAGGCGCGACAGACGCCGTCAGGATCGCCGGCTGCGTGTTCGCCGTAAGCTGCAAATCTGCTTCGGGGCCGTTGAAGCAGAGGTCGCTCAAACTGAAGCCCAGCGCCCTGTCGGCCTCATCGAAGACAGCGCGCGCGCCGGGGAAATTATCGGCCAGATCGCGTCCCATCCCGGCGTGCTGCGATCCCTGGCCCGGAAATATGAATGCGAGCTTGCTCATCACTGTCCACTTAGCAACGCCACTTCACTAAGCTCGCTCTCGATGCGCTCGCTCAGGTCGGCTTTGTAAAACTCTTTGGCGATGCGGATCGCGTTGCGGATCGCTTTGGGCGTCGAGCTGCCGTGACAGATCAGCACGATCTGTTTGCAGCCGAGCAGCGGCGCTCCGCCGAATTCCGAATAGTCCAACCGCTTCTTGACGCTGCGGAACGCCTGCCGCGACAGGATCGCTCCGGTCTGCGTCAGCACGGTCTGCCCCAATTCGGTTTTGAGCAGACCCATAATCGCTTCGACCAACCCTTCGCTGGTTTTCAGAATGACGTTGCCGGTGAAGCCGTCGCAGACGATCACGTCCACGTCGCCGGTGAAGATGTCGCGCCCTTCGACGTTGCCGGCAAAATTGATCGGCGCGTCTTTCAACAAATTCAACGTCTCCTTCGTCAGCTCGTTACCTTTGATGTCCTCTTCGCCGATGCTCATCAAACCGACTCGCGGGCTGCGCACGCCCAAAATCGAGCGCGAGTAGATCGAACCCATAATCGCGAATTGTTCCAGATGTTCCGGCTTGCATTCGGCGTTGGCGCCGACATCGAGCAGGACCGTCCCCTGGCCTTTGAGCGTCGGGAAGATGCCTGCCAGCGCGGGGCGATCAACCGATGGAAGAGTTCCGAGCACCAGCTTGGCCGTAGCCATCACCGCGCCGGTATTGCCCGCGCTGACCAGACCGTGCGCCTTGCCTTCGCGCACCAATCGAGCCGCGACGCGGATGGACGAATCGCGTTTGCGGCGCACCGATTGCGCCACCGGATCGTGCATCGTGATCACTTCGGTGGCGTTGACGATCTCGATGTGCAGGCGTTGCTTGCGCGGGTTGGGAACGCCTTGACGTTCCAGCTCCGCGCGAATGCGTGGCTCCTGCCCGACCAGGAGAATGCGTGCGCGCAGGTCGCGCGCCGCAGCAATTGCGCCTTCAACCTCTACGGCGGGGGCATTGTCCCCACCCATTGCGTCAACGGCGATGGTGGTGAGCATGGGGAAAGGAAGCCGGCAGTCAGTTCGGGTAAAAAATCAGGGCTGAGAGATGAACGGTGCCGCTACATTCTCATCTGCCATCCCTGACGTTTCGATCTCATTTCTTACAACTCTTTCTTGATCACGGTGCGCTCGCCGTAAAAACCGCAGCTCGGGCAGACTCGATGCGGAAGCCTCATTGATCCGCAATTGGAACAGGCGACCAGGTTCGTCCGCTTCAACGCGTCGTGTGTGCGGCGCTTGCGGCCGCGTGATTTTGAGTGACGTCTTTTGGGATTTGGCATTGCACTTCTCCAAAAATAAAAAATCGAGAACGGGCCGGTATGGCCTGTCTTATAAAGGATGATAAGGATGGTTACGACTTGTCCTTCTTTTCCATTTCGGCTTTCAAATCGGCCAGAGCCTGCCAGCGCAGATCAACCTGCTGCTCGCAATCGCATTGCTCGACGTTCAGATCCGCGCCGCATTGCGGACACAGCCCGCGGCAGTCTTCGCGGCACAGCACGCGGCTCGGCAAACTCAATTCCAATTGCTCGAGGACCAGCTCGTCGAGATTGATCTCGTCGTTTTCGTAGACGGCGAGATCCAGGTCGCGATCGTGCAATTCCTGTTCGCCGCCGTGGCCTGCGCCCGGATCGCCCGGCGCGTAGAGCAGATCGAACGGAATCTCAAGCGGGATCGCAACCTCTTTCAAACACCGGTCGCAGGGCGCAGAGAGTCCGGTTTTGACGCTGCCGCGCACCCGCATATCCGTTCCGGCGCGATCCGCGCGGCCAGTCACCAGCGGCGCTTCGCTTAACTCGAATTCGTAATCGCTCGTGTCGAGTTCGCCCGCCCGGTACTGATGCTTGAACGTAAGCCCGTCGGCAGGCATTCGAGCTAGTGAGATAATCATAAATCCCCCTGCGCTGGCAAAGTGCGTAATTATATTTCCGGTCAGGGGTTTGTCAACCAGCGCAAACTCAGGCGTGAGCGGCGGGATGATGCGAGTTGCCTCTGGCGCCGGCAGGTTCGGCGGAGCTGAGTTGGCGAAGCAGCCAGACTTTGGCGAAGCCCCACTCGCGCTTGAACGTGCTGATCGAAATGTCCATCACTTCCGCCGTCTCTGCTTCAGTCAAACCGGCGAAATATCTCAGCTCGACGATCCGGCCTGCGCGCGGATAATGCCGGCTGAATTTCGTGAGCGCCTCGTCCAACGCGATCAATTCTTCATTGGACATCAGCGGTGGTTCGACCGAATCTCCGAGAGTCGCTTGATGCTGGGCCGCGTTGCGTCTTCTGGCCTGCTTACGCCGGGCGTGATCAACCAGTATCCGCCGCATCTGCGCCGCCGCGATCCCGAAGAAATGCGCGCGATTGTGCATCTCGACCTTCTGCCCGTTGAACAACCGCAGGTAGACTTCGTGAACCAGCGCCGTGGCTTGCAGAGTATGGTTCGGACGCTCCTGCCGCAGGAAATGCTGCGCCATCTGCCGCAACTCCTGGTAGACGAGCGTGAAGAGTTGGTCGGCGGCCTCCCGATCTCCATCCTGGGTCGCCGCTAAAAGCTCGGTGATGCTTTTTGTGACTGTTGACATAGGGGAGCCTGAGTGGGGCAGATTGATTGATACGGTACCGCGCGCGTTACGGTACCGCGCGCGTTACGGTACCGCGCGCGTGAGCAAGCGGCGCTTGCGATCATTCCCCGGCAATTTAACACAAATCATGAACTGTTTTACCGAAATTTTGCGCATGTAGAAGTAGAATCCGTCTCCACCAGAACAACGCAGATGATGACCGAAGAGCAATTGCAGCGAGCGAAAGAGATTTACGAGGCAGCAGCGGAGCGCGACCCGTCCGAGCGTCCGGCGCTGCTCGATGAAGCCTGCTCTGACGACCGCGAGTTGCGCGCCGAAGTCGAAGAGCTGCTGAGCTTCCTTCCCGAATCGGGAGACTTCATCGAGCGCCCGCTGCTGGCAGACCTCTCGCTGGCCGGCTCAATCGCGCAAACGCTCGCCGCCGGCCGCCGCATCGGGCCTTACCGTGTGTTGGAAGAGATCGGGCGCGGCGGGATGGGCGCGGTCTACCTGGCCGTGCGCGCCGACGACGAGTTCAGCCAGCAGGTGGCGATCAAACTGGTCTGGCCCGGATTCGACAGCGCCGAAGTCGTCCGGCGATTCAAACAGGAGCGACAGATTCTGGCCAATCTCGACCACCCGAACATCGGCCGGCTGCTCGACGGCGGCACGACCGAAGAGGGCTGGCCATACGTCGTGATGGAATACGTCAATGGCGTCCCGATCACCGAGTATTGCGACGAACACCAGCTTTCGGTCGCCGAACGGCTGAAGCTCTTCCAGCAGGTCTGCGCCGCCGTCGCCTACGCGCATCGCAACCTGGTAGTCCACCGCGACCTCAAGCCCGGCAACATCTTCGTGACCAGAGAAGGCTCTGTGAAGCTGCTCGATTTCGGCATCGCCAAAATCCTCGATCCGTCGCTGCGCCCCGATGCGCTGAGCCTGACGCATACCGGGATGTACGCGATGACTCCCGAATACGCCAGCCCCGAACAGGCGCGCGGCGAAAACATCACGACGGCCAGCGATGTTTATTCGCTCGGCGTTACGCTCTACGAACTCCTGACCGGAGTTCATCCCTTCCGGTTCAAAACGCGCGTGCTGCACGAGATGCTGCGCACGATCTGTGAAGATGAACCGGCGCGTCCCAGCCTGGTTTGTAGTCCCGGCTTCAGCCGGAAAGATTCATCAACTGAGCTTCCGCCTGAAGGCGGTACTACAAACTTCCTCAGCGCCCACGAAAACACTCCCGACAAACTGCGCCGCCGATTGCAGGGCGATCTCGACCACATCATCCTCAAAGCCATGCGCAAAGAGCCGGAGCAACGATACGCTTCGGTCGAGCAATTGAGCGAAGACATCCGCCGGCATCTCGAAGGCCAGCCCGTCATCGCGCGGAAAGGCTCGGCCAGCTATCGCGCGCGCAAATTCATCCGGCGGCACAAGGTCGGCGTGGCGGCAACCGCCGCGCTGGCGCTGGCGCTGATCGCCGGAATGATCGTCGGGTTGTGGCAGGCAGGCAGAGCGCGTGAGCGGGCCCGCGCCGAGCGCCGCGAGTTTTACGCCGCTCAGATGCCGCGCGCCGCGGAAGACTGGGAGCGCGGCAACATCGCGCGGATGAACGAGACGCTCGCCAGTTTCATTCCTGAAAACGGCGAGGAAGACCTGCGCGGCTTCGAGTGGCATTTCCTCTGGCGGCTGAGCCACCGCGATCTGTTCACGCTGCGGAATGTTTACCCGTTCGTCTCAATTGCGACGGTGGGAGAGCAGGAGTGGGTTACGAACAGCAGCAACCTGCCTGTCAGTAGCGATCGGGCGAGGGCGGGCTTCCGGCATGCCATGAGGGTTTGGGATGCGCAAACAGGGCGTGAAATCCCCGCGCTGGCTTTCCAGGTTGAAGATGGTCAATCGGGCAACCCGTTCCCGACTGAGAACGGTTACATCATCCCGATCGTCTATGACTACGAGGTGCGATTCCTGGATTATCGAATAAAAAAGGAACTGGCCCGCATCAGGAACCAGGCCCGAATTTACCGGGCCGAGTATACGACCAGCGATGGGCTCATATTGGCGCTGGGCGACGAAGTGGGGGAAGTGAGTTTGTGGGATGTCTTCAACAACCAGCGCATTCGCGTTCTCGCCGGACATTCCGCCCCCATTCTTGCGCTCAGGTGTATCAACCGGATGCTGGCCGCGCTCAGCCAGGACGGGGAATTGACACTCTGGGACTGGCAGGATAGGCGGCTCATCCGCAGGCTGCGGGAGCCGGAAATGATCAAGGGATTTGACCTGAGCCACAATGCCAGGTGGCTCGTGACCGACTCCGACAAAACCGTAACGGTGCGGGAAGTCGCCACCGGCAGGGAAGTGGCGCGTCTCACCGGGGATACGATTACCCATCTATCTTTTACCGCGAACGGCATGCGCCTCTTCGTCGCCTGGAGCGACCGGACGCTAAAGATGTATGAACTTCCGAGCCTGCGCCTGCTGGCGACTTTCAGAGGCCATACCGATTGGGTTCGGACTGCAAACATTTCGCCCGACGGCAAAATGCTGCTGACGGGCAGCCTGGACCGCACCCTCAAGTTGTGGGACATCGCGACGCAGCGCGAACTCGCCGTGATCCGTGGCCACACCGGCGATGAGGTCGGCGGATTTTTTTCCGCCGATGGCCGGAGGCTGATCACCTACAGCAACGATTACACCGCCAGGGTGTGGGATTTGGCCGATGCGCTGCGGCCCGCCAGCCTCACCGGTCACAAAGGCAATGTTTACTCTGTTGCCTTCTCGCCGGATGGCCGTGTGCTGGCCACGGCCGGAGGCGATGGCGCGGTGAAGCTGTGGGCGGCGGCGACGGGAAGATCGCTCGACACCTTGGCTGGGCACACCGGCCAAGTCTTCTGCGTGGCCTTCTCACCCGACGGTCAACTCCTGGCCTCGTCCGGCGAAAATCGAGAGGCCAAAGTCTGGCAGGTCAGCACGGGCCGCGAATTGCTGAACCTCAGCGGTCACGCCTACCAGATTCACTCCATCACGTTCTCGCCCGACGGCGGCAAACTGGCGACGGCGAGCGACGACAACACCGTGCGCGTGTGGGACGCAGCGACGGGGCAAACCTTGCTGGTCTTACGCGGCCACACGGCCAACGTCTGGTCGGTCGCCTTCTCGCCCGATGGCCGTCAACTGGCGTCGGGTAGTCACGACGGCCTGGTGCGATTCTGGGATGCGACGACGGGCCAGCCGCTGGACACACTCAAAGCGCATGATGCGGCCGTCTGGTCGTTGCGCTTCACGCCCGACGGCCAACGCCTGTTGAGCGCGAGTATGGATAAGGCCGCCAAGCTCTGGAACCTGGCGACAAAGAAGGAACAGGTCGCCTTCAACGGTCATCAGGACGAAATCTTCGCGGCCGTCCTCTCGCCTGACGGCCGGCGCGTCGCCACCGCCAGCAACGACAGGACGATCAAGCTCTGGGACGCCGCCACAGGCCGGGAACTGCTCACGCTCAATGATCACACCGACCAGGTCTGGGACGTGGCTTTCTCGCCCGACGGACAAACACTCGCTTCGGCCAGTTGGGACGGGACGGCACGGTTGCGGCGCGCAGCGACGGAAGAGGAAGTCAGAGCGCGCAGCCAGAGATGAAATCATCAACATAAGCCAGCCATTGATCTTCTTTTCCGACCGACTGCCCAAAGAAATTTTTCAAAAAAAACATGGACTGTTTTGTTTACGGATTGCGCATGTAGTGCGGAACCGGAAAAACACTCTCGTCTCGGTTCGACTGATTGAATTACCGGCGAAGAATGCCCCAGCTATCTCTCACTGCTTCCTGGGTGGGGCAATCACAAATTTTAACAACAAAGCGACTCTCTCGACGGCGACGCTTTGATCGTCTGAGGGGAGTCTTGTGGAACTATCTTTCAAGCTTTCAAGCTGCTTGAACTACTAAAAGGAGCCAACAATGAAGATCTATTTCAATCTGATCGCTACATCAATCTTTGCAATCGTCCTTGGTTTTGGAGCGAATGTCGCCAAAGCCCAGGTAAGCTACAGCGCCAATGACCTTCTGGTAAGCAGCGCAAATAACACTGATCCGCTTGATCCCGTCAGGCGCTATAAAAAAGGGACCGGAGAGTTCATTAGCGCCTTCGCTTCACACCCTGAATTAAATGATTCCGTTGGTTTGGCTTTCGGGCCTGATGGAAACCTTTATGTCAGTAGCGCAGGCGTCGGTAAAATATTCCGATTTGACGGGAAGACTGGGCAGTTTCTCGACTTTTTTGTCACCGACCCCGGACTTCTTTCAGCTCGAAATATTCGCTTCGGCCCTGACGGAAATCTTTATGTAACAGATCACTGGGGACACAGCGTCAAGCGTTACGAAGGTGATACGGGCATGTTTTTAGGTGATTTCGTTACTTCAGGCAGTGGCGGCCTGACGAACCCATCCGACCTTGTTTTCGGTCCGGACGGTCATCTTTACGTTGCTGGCTATAACAGCCACCAAGTCTTGCGCTACAACGGCCTCACCGGAGCATTTATTGATGTTTTTGCTTCCGGAAGCGCGAATGATTATCCCACCGGCTTGACCTTCGGCCCTGATGGCAACTTGTATGTAGCCAGCGGGGATATAACCAACAAAGTCCTTCGCTTCAATGGAACAACCGGGGCCTTCATCAACGATTTTGTCACGGCCAATAGCGGAGGACTTAGTTTTACATCTGGCCTTGCCTTCGGGCCGGACGGTAACCTGTACGTCTCAAGCTTACTTACTCACCAAGTGCTCCGCTACAACGGTACAACTGGCGCCTTTATAGACGCTTTCGTAGCTGCTGGTAGCGGCGGCCTGGTCCGCCCCACTTACCTTCTTTTTGATAACCGGCAGCCCGTCCCCGTAACGATTTGCCATAAGCCAGGCACGCCAACGGAAAAAACTCTGGTGATCCCTCATCAAGCTCTCGCAGGCCATCTAGGACACGGCGATACGAGGGGAGCTTGTAGATAGATGTCCCCATTGCTAAGCGGCAGCCTTTGGAGTGCGGGAGCTTGGTACCGCTTTGGTAGTCTCTTAGTTACTGCGACGATGATCAGGAACCCGCCCACTGGGTCTTTTGTCTCGAAAGTCTGTAGAAACGTAGCGGACTACCAAAGCGGTACCAAGCTCCCGCACTCCAAAGGCTTCGCCGATCTGATTTATGCACAGGCTACTCTATTAACGGTGCGGAGTTAAACCCATGCAACAAGTCAGTTGTGCTCCGGAAACGGGTCAAACGCCGAAGCTGAAGTCCGTGTTGCGGTACCGCGACGTGGTTTTATTCTACATGGTTTGCAACTTCGGCTATCGCCAGATTGTTCAGGCGGCGGGGATGGGGCCGGTAGTGGTTTCGCTATTGGCCCTGAGCTTCGCGCTCTTCTTCCTGCCCCAAGCGATAGCCGTCGCCGAACTCTCTTCGCGTTATCCGAGCGAGGGGGGCATTTACGTCTGGACGAAACAGGCGTTCGGCGGCTTTCACGGATTCGTTTGCGCCTGGATGTACTGGACGAGCAATCTGGCTTTCTACCCGGCTGTGCTCTTTTTCGCGGCCAGCAACGCTGCTTACGTGGCGCCAAGCTTTGCTCATCTGGCTGAAGACAAACTGTTCATTACGCTGTTCTCGCTGGTGGCGTTGGCGGTGTGTCTTTGGGTGAATGTCGTTGGATGGGGCGCGGCGCGTGTGTTGCACAACGCCGGGGCGATTCTGGTTATGTGGCTGCCCGCCGCGCTGACGGTTCTCGTCGGCGTCATCTTGTGGTACCGGTTCGGCTCGGCCACATCGTTTTCGATGAGCAGCGCGATTCCGCACATAAACGGCGTTCGGGAGCTTTTGCTCATTGCCGTGCTGGTCTATGCGTTCTCGGGCTTTGACGTGGCGTCTTTGCTGAGCGAGGAAGTCCACGACGCGCGCCGGACCATTCCTCGCGCGATCTTTTCTTCCGGCCTGTACATGATGCTTTGCTACGTCTCCATTGCGCTGGCCCTGCTTGTCGCGCTCCCGCCTGATCTGATCAAAGGATTGACCGGTTCAACCGAGGCGATGCGCGTGGGGGGCGAGCGAATTGGCGGGAGTGGATTAGGGCTGGCGCTTGGCTCTTTCATCGGCTTGTGTCTGGCGGTAGGCAGCATTGGCACACTCAGCGGCTGGCTGGCCGCAGCGGCGCGGCTCCCATTTGTCATCGGCCTTGACCGTTACTTGCCTGACGCATTCGGCAGGCTGCACCGGCGGTACGGCACACCTCACGTGTCACTGATTGTCTTTACCGTTGCGTCAGCTTTCTTCATCGTCCTTTCCGGTTTGGGAGGTAAAGCTGAACAGGTGTATGAAGTGTTCGTCAGCCTGGAGATCGTCACCTTCTTCATTCCCTATCTTTATCTGTTCGCCGCGATGGTGGCGTTGCAAAAGGAGCCGGCAAAAGACGGGATGTTCAAAGCGCCGGGCGGTCGCGCAGGAGGCGTTCTGATCGGCGGCTTCGGATTTGTGATTACGCTGGCGGCGCTCATCCTGGCCTGTGTTCCTGGCGCCGAGGTGGGCAATGTGGAGACTTTCTACCTGACTGTCTTCGGCGCGCTCGCCGTGAACTTGGCGGTGGGCGTTGCGATTTATTTTTATGGCCGGCGGCGGATAGCGACGGCGGTCACCTGATTAGTTATTGAATCGGAATCCTCTCCAGCCTTCACTTTTAGTCCCGATAATGTTCGTGTACACTCTGCGCTTCATTTTTACCAAACAGAATCAAGGAGAGAGGTCATGGGCAGTCGAGTCCGCGCTATCGTTGCGGGCGCAACCGGGTATTCGGGCCGCGATCTGATCAGGTTGTTACTCAATCATCCGCAGATCGAGTTGATCGGCGCGTTCGCCTCGCGTTCGGGCGAAGCTGCGCCGCTTGCCGCGATCCATCCGCAGTTGACCGGGTTGACCAGGCTTGATTGTCAGCCGTTCGACGAGGCGACGATTGCGAGGCTTGATCCTGATCTCATCTTCCTTGCGACGCCGAACGAGTTTTCGCACGAAGTCGTTCCGGCATTGCTCGAAACGGGCGCGACGGTGGTTGATCTGAGCGGATCGTTCAGGTTGCGTGACGCGGCGCTCTATCCGAAGTTTTACGGCTTCGAGCACACGCGGCCAGATTTACTCGAAAAGGCGGTTTACGGCTTGACCGAGTTTGCCCGCGAAGAATTGCGCGGCGCGAAGCTGATCGCCAATCCCGGCTGCTATCCAACCTCGATCCTCGTTCCGATGGTTCCTCTGCTCAAAGCCGGATTGATCGCCAATGGCCAGCCGATCATCTGCGATTCGAAGTCCGGCGTGACGGGAGCAGGGAAGACTCCGACTGCGACCACACACTTCGTCGAAGTCAGCGAGAGCTTCAAAACCTACAATATTTTCAAACATCGCCACACGCCTGAGATCGCGCAGGGGCTGGGCGTCGCGAATGAATCGCGCGCGGTCATCTTCACGCCGCACCTGCTGCCTATCAATCGAGGAATCCTCTCGACAATTTACGTGAAGCTGAAGGACGGCGTCACGCGCGGCGACATCTTGAAAGTTTGGCAGGAGACTTTCGCCGACGCGCCGTTTGTGCGCGTGTTTGCCGAATCGCAAATGCCGGAGATCAAGTTCGCGGCGGGCACGCCGTTTTGCGACATCGGCTGCGCGGTTGACGAAGCTTCGGGTCAGGCGATCATCGTCTCCGCCGAAGACAACCTGCTCAAAGGCGCGGCCAGCCAGGCGTTGCAGAACGCCAACATCGCGCTCGGATTCGACGAAGGAGCAGGAATCAGATGACGCGCTCGGTGATCAAACTCGGCGGCAGCGTGTTGGTTGACGCTGCGCTTCGCCAACAGTTGATCGCGCAGATCGGCGAGTTGAAGCGCGATGGCTTTGAGTTGATTCTGGTTCACGGCGGCGGTAAGCAGATCGCGGCCCTGCTCGACCAGCTCAGGATCGAATCGCATTTCCACGACGGGCTGCGCGTTACAGATCGTGCAGCGCGTGATGTCGCGCAGATGGTTCTGGCCGGACAAGTCGGGAAGGATTTGGTCGCCGAATTGGCTAAGGCGGGGATCGCATCGGCCAGCATCGCCGGCGGCGACGGCTTGAGTTTTCTGGCCGAGAAGATGAACGCCGAGGACGGAACCGACCTCGGTTACGTCGGGCGAATCGTCCAGGTGAATGAGAGTCTGATAACGACCCTGCTTTTGGTCGGGGTGATGCCGGTGGTGGCGTGTCTTGCTTTGGGTGTTTCGGATTGCGAGTATTACAACGTCAATGGAGATCAGATGGCGGCGGCTGTGGCTGCGGGGTGCGGAGCTGAGAACCTGGTCTTCGTCACGGATGTAGGTGGAGTTCTGGATGGAGACGGCAGACAGATTGCAGAGTTGGGCCGTGAGCGAATCAACGAGTTGCTTGAAAGCGGTGTGGCGAGCGGCGGAATGCGACCGAAGCTGCGCGCTTGTTTGGAGGCTTTGGAAGCGGGGGTGAAGCGCATTTTGATTATCGGCGCGGCGGAAGAGGGGTCGCTGCTGCGGGTTTTGAAGTTGAACGAACTTGTCGGCACTCGAATCTCCTGAGGAGCGCGGGTGATCCAAATTTTCTGACCTCCGGCGAAGTGGTGGCGCAAACTGTCGAGTTTGCGCTGCTTCGACAATCGGTCCGTTATCGAAGCAGCGCAAACTCGACAGTTTGCGCTACAGTTGCAGATCGCTCCGGTTTCTTTCAGAGCTGCGATCAAAAGCCCGAGCTTGCGCAGGCTTCGGCTGCTTGAAACAAATGTGTGAATGCATCTTCGTTTACGGCACGCTGCGCCCGGCGAATGCTCCGCCGGAACTCAAAGCTCTCATTGGTCATTGGCGCAAGATCGGCGACGGCTCGATTGCCGGGCGGCTCTACAACCTGGGCGAATATCCAGGCGCGGTTTTAGATCAGCACGGCGGTGTTCGGATCATCGGCGAAGTATTTGAACTGCCGAACGACGGCGTGACGCTCGCATCGCTCGACGCATACGAAGGATTCGATCCACGGAATTTCGATGCGAGCCTGTTTGTGCGGCGCAAATGTGAGGTCAGGCTCGACTACGACGCGAGACTCGAATGCTGGGTCTATGCCTACAACCGGCAGGTGGCGCCTTCAACGATTATTCAAAGCGGAGATTACAGAAAGATGCAGGCAGAAGCAGAAGCAAAAATTCAAGAGACGAAGCCGAAGTCGCCGGCTCTGGAACAAATCCAACAACTCGAATCGCAGTACGTGATGCCGACATACGCGCGCGGCCCGGTGATGTTCGTGCGCGGCAAAGGTTCGACACTGTTTGACGACAAAGGCAAAAGCTACCTCGATTTCATTTCCGGCATCGGCGTGAACGTGCTCGGCTACGATCATCCGCGAGTCCGCCGGGTGTTGCGCGAGCAGGCGAGCCTCTTGCACACGTCGAACCTCTACTACCATCCATACCAGGGTCAGCTTGCCGAACGTCTCGTGACGGCTTCGGGGCTGTCGCGGGTCTTTTTCGCCAACACGGGCACGGAGGCGAACGAAGGCGCGTTGAAGCTGGCGCGCGCCTGGCAACGGCGTCAGGGACACGAAGACAAGACCGAATTCGTCTCGCTCGTCAATTCGTTCCACGGTCGCACGATGGGTGCGCTCTCGATCACCGAGCAAGAGAAATACCGCAAGCCATTCGAGCCGCTGATCCCCGGCGTGCGCTTCATTGATCCAAACAACGGTCAAAAAGGAATCGCCGAAGCGATCAACGAGAAGACCGCCGCCGTCATCATCGAAACCATCCAGGGTGAATCGGGCATCCATCCGGTCAACGACGATTTCCTGAAAGCCGTGCGCGAAGCCTGCGACCGGGTTGACGCGCTGCTGATCCTGGACGAAGTGCAATGCGGGCTTGGACGCACGGGCAAAGTCTTCGCTTTCGAGAACACTTCGGTTAAGCCGGACGTGCTGTGCGTCGCCAAGCCGCTGGGATTGGGCGTGCCGCTCGGCGCATTCATCGTCGGCGAGAAAGCGGTTGACGGGTTGAAGGCCGGCGATCACGGCACGACTTTCGGCGGCGGCCCGCTGGCTTGCCGCTTGAGCCTGGAATTTATGGAGATGCTGCAGGAGGAGCAGTTGCTGCAGCGCGTGACCGAGGTCGGCAATTACTTCAGAAAACAACTGCGCCGCTTGCAGCGACGACAGCCCGGTCTGATCAAAGATGTTCGGGGATTGGGATTGATGGTCGGCGCCGAGTTGACCATCAACGGCAAAGGCGTCGTGGCGAAGATGCTCGAACGCGGCTTCGTGATGAACTGCACGCACGAGACGGTGCTGCGCTTCCTGCCGCCGTACATCATCCGCAAGCCTGAGATCAAACAGATGCTGGCCAATCTGGAAGAAGTCATCGTCGAAGAAGCAAAGCAGGTAGAGCAATCAACTCAGCACTGAAAAACGAGCGCCGCACGGCCACGTCCCGAACGTGGCCGTGCGACGAGCATACGCCGGCTGAGAACAACAAACTCCTTCAGTCTCAGCCCAATCGTTCCAGCAAATGATCGCCGACGCGCAACGCATTGGCCATAATCGTCAGCGCCGGATTGACCGCCGCGCTCGAACAGAAGAAGCTCGCGTCAACGACGTACAGGTTGTCCACTTCGTGCGCCCTGCAGTTCGGATCGAGAACTGAAGTCTTCGGGTCGCGTCCGAAACGGATGGTGCCGTTCTGGTGCGCGACCCCGGCCAGCGGGATGTAGTCGCCGACGAAGCCGTTGAGCGGGATCAGATGCTCGTGACAATCGGCCTCTTTAACCATCTGCTTCACCTTCGCGTAAAGCCGCTTGTGGCCTTCCAGGTTGTTCGGCGTGTACGCGAGCGTGATCTTGCCCTCGCGGTCAAGCGTCACGCGGTTGTTCGGATCGGGCAGGTCTTCCGAAGTCAGCCAGAAATCGAGCGAGTGTTTGGCGACGTAATCCAGGGCCAGATGCGGCGCGAACGGCGGCGCTCCGGCGGCGAACATATTCGCGTCGAATTTGCCGACGAACGAGATGTGACCCATCGGGAAGTCCCACTCCTGGTTGGCGAAATAGAAATCGTTCAACGCCATCGTCTTCTGAAAGACCGTCGGGTTGGGGCAGCGCGAGATCGCAAATAGCACGGAGTTGTTGTGGCCCATGTAATGCCGCCCGACCATATCCGACCCGTTCGCCAATCCGTTCGGGTGTTTGTCGTTGGCCGAACGCAGCAGCAGCGCGGCGGAATTGATCGCGCCCGCCGAAACGACGACGACGTCCGCTGAATAAATCTCTTCGACGCCGTTGCGCTTGACGACCACGCGCTTCACTTCGCGCCCCGATCCGTTCGTTTCCAGCCTTTCGACATAAGCCTCGGTCAGCAGCGAGACGTTCGGATGTTCCAGCGCCGGATCAACGCACACGACCTGCGCGTCCGATTTCGCGTTGGTCAGACAGGCGAACCCGTCGCAGGTCGAGCAGCGCACGCACTTGCTCAGGTTCATATTCTTTTCGTCGAGCATCACGCCGAGCGGGACGTGGAACGGCTGGCAGCCCAGCTTCTCGAAATCTTCGGCGAGCTGTTGAATGCGCGGCTCGTGACTGACCGCCGGGTGCAGGTAAGGCGCGCTGGCCCACGGTTCGGTCAGGTCTTCGCCGCGATTGCCGTGCACGTGATAAAGATGCTCGGCCTGCGTGTAATACGGTTCGAGTTCGGCGTAGCTGATCGGCCAGGCGGGCGAGACGCCGCCGTGATGTTTCAACTCGCCGAAATCCTGCTCGCGCAAGCGGAAGAGCGCCGCGCCGTAAAATTTGGTGTTGCCGCCGACGTAGTAGTTGGTGTGCGGATGCAGCGGCTTGCCTTGGCTGTCTCGCCATTCTTCCTTCGTGTTGTATTTGCCTTCCTTGACGGTGGCGAGCGTGTCCCAGTTGTCCTTCTCGCGAGGCACGTAACCGCCGCGTTCGAGCAGCAGAATCTTTTTGCCCGAAGGCGCAAGCTGGTAGGCGAGCGTGCCGCCGCCGGCGCCCGTGCCGATGATGATCACGTCGTAATGATTCGCGTTTGACATAGCCTCCTCGATTCTTCGGTACAGCTTCTCTTTCGTCTGCGTAATCCCGGCAGTGAGGAGGAAAATTCCAGGTGGGGATGAAAATAGACAGGATTTCTCAGGATGAAATTCTCAGCCTTAAAATCCTGTGAATCCGGTCTCCCTCACCCTCATCAGAATCCGAGGCCTTTGGTATTCAGCTTGACGCGCAGCAGCGCGGTGTTCGCAGTGATGTAAAGCGTCGAGCCGTCGTCGCCCCAGGCGCAATTGGCCGTCGGCACGCCGGTGTCGAAAGTCCCCAGATGTTTGCTGTCGGCCGAGAAGACGTGCAGACCGCCAGGCCCCGTGGCAAACAGGTTGCCGTCCTTGTCCACCTTCATCCCGTCCGGCAATCCCTTCCTGCCTTCCTTCGCCCACGTCGTGGCGTCGAAGAAGACCTTGCCGTTGGCGATCATCCCGTCGGGCTTTACGTTGTAGACCATCCAGACCGCTTTGTCTTTATCCGAACTGGCGACGTAGAGCTTCTTCTCGTCCGGCGAAAAGGCGATGCCGTTGGGCCGGGTGATTTCTTTGGTCAGCAACGTCAGCTTGCCGCCTTTCGACAGACGATAGACGCCGCAGAAATCCAGCTCGCGCGCCGGATCGTCCATTCCTTTCGGCAGACCATACGGTGGATCGGTGAAATAAAGATCGCCGTTCGATTTGTAGACCAGATCGTTCGGGCTGTTCAGACGTTTGCCGTTGTACTTGTCCGCCAGCGTAGTTTGAGTCTTGCTCTCGACGTCAATCCGCGCCACGCGACGGTCGCCGTGCTCACACGCGACCAGACGACCTTCGGAGTCATAGATCAACCCGTTCGTGCCCGGCTCACGGCCTGTGTACGTCTCTTTGCCGCTGTAACCTGCCGGTTTCAAAAACACGCTCTCGCCCTTGCCTTCCTGCCATTTGATGATGGCGTTGTTCGGGATGTCGGAGAAGAGCAGGTACTTCTCCTTACGGTTCCAGACCGGCCCTTCGGTCCACTTGTGTCCGTCAACGAGTTTTTCGACCTTCGCGCCGGCGGGCACGAGCTGGTCGAAGGCCGGGTCGAGGCGGACGATCTTGACCTCGGGCTTCGATTCAGTCGTAGCGGCGGCAGCCGATTTGTTATCCACGGCGTTGGGCGTCTGGTTCGACGGCGGAGTCGAGAAGGAAGCGAGTAGCGCAAAGGCTACTGCAATCAAAGACACGCGCAGCAATCTTTTCATAATCTCTCCTGTGAATTGTTGAAGGATACAGCCGGCGCGCGCAAAGTCTCGAACTGAACCAGGTCTTTTGTAAAGAGCAAATCCAACGTCCAGTCCAACGCCACCCGAACCTTCTTCTCGAATCTCGGCAGCTTGCTCAGGTAGATCGAGCGCCACAACCACCAGGCGATGAAGCCTGAGAAGTTATAGCCCAGAATGTTGGCGACGCCCGTGCGCCGGCCAATCGCAGCCAGTTGGCCGATGGTCTTGAAGACGAATGGGCGCTTCTCGCCGCCGCGGATTGCGGCCTTGAGGTTATCGGCCAGCACTCTCCCCTGTCGCAAGGCGTGTTGCGCGGTGGGCGGATACGGCTTGCCGGTTTTTCGATCCGGAACCACCGCGCAATCGCCGAGCGCCCAGACGCCGGGCCAATCCGGAACTTCCATAAACTCGTTCGCCACCACGCACCCGCGCTCTTTCTGGCAGGGCAATGTCGCCAGCAACGGGTTCGGAGTTGTTCCGGCAGTCCAGACCAGCGTGTTGGTCGCGATCTTCGTTCCGTCGCTCAAGCTGACTTCTCGTTCGTTGACGGCGGCGACCGAAGTCATCGAGCGGATCTCGACTCCGCGTTCGGCCAGCTTCTGCTGCGCGTAATGGCCGAGCTTCTCGTCGAGTTCAGGCAAAATCACCGAGCCTGGGTGAACCAGCGCGACGCGCAGCATCTCTTCGTTCAAATGCGGGTAGAACTCCATCGCCTCGCGCAGGAAATCATTGATCCCGGCGATGGTCTCGACGCCGGCGAACCCGGCGCCCGCCACGACGACGGTCAGCAGCGGCTCGCGCGCTTCGGGGAAGCACTCGAAGTCGGCCTGTTCGAGGTTGGCGATCAGGCGGTTGCGCAGGTGAATGGCGTCGCCGAGCGATTTCATGGTCAACGCGCGCTCTTCGAGTCCGGGCAGGTTATAAAAGTTGGTGATCGAGCCGAGGGCGAGGACCAGGTGATCGTATTCAAGCTCGTGGTGATGGTGTTCGAGACCGTGCGAGACGCCGACCCGTTTGTTCGGCAGGTCAATGTATTCGACGTCGCCCTCGAAGAAGTTGACGCGCTCGAGCAGCTTGCGAATCGGGTTGACGATGTGCGTGATGTCCAGGTCGCTGGCCGCCACTTCGTGCAGCATCGGTGTGAAGAGGAAGAAGTTTTCGCGGTTGACGAGCGTGACCCGGATGTCCGCCTCGCGCGCCAGGGTCTTCTCCAGTTGCAGCGCCGTGTACAGTCCGCCGAATCCGCCGCCGAGAATGAGAATCTGTTTTGGTCTCTGTGCGCTCATTATTCACCCCTTGCGGTATATCCCGGCGATGAGGCGAAATCTTCCAGGTCGCGGAGAAAATCCTGGGAGCGCAGGCGAATCAGGCTTTTTTGATAACCGTCCTCGCCGTGACGTAGGCGTCGAAGGGCGAGAGCAAGATGATGATCAGCCAGATGGGAAAGGAGATGAGCGCCTGAATCAAGCGCCGCGCGATCGGGCTGCTGATGCCGACCGAGGCGCCGCCGGCGATGGCGTTGGCGAGCGGGCCGGAGACGCGGCGATAACCGCTCACGGGCGCGAGCGGCGAAGTCGCAGTTGCTGCGGCGACCTCGCGCTCGGCGTTTAATGACGCGCTGCGCTCGTTCCTGACGCCGCAGCGACGGCAGAACCGGTCGCGATCCTGCATCTCCGCTTCGCAAGCCTGGCAAAGCCTGAGCGCCGCAGTCTCAATTTCCGGATCGGTGGTTGATGGATCGTTGAACATGACGACCTCGCTTGATCAGGCTGCCTGCGCAGCGGGGAAAATGCCGTAGGCGGCGGCGAACTTGCCCAGTTTCCCGGAGAGCATCTTTCTGCCGCGATTGAGTCGCGACATCACCGTGCCGATCGGAATCTGCAAGGTCTGCGCGATCTCCTGGTAGGAAAAGTCTTGCACGTCGGCCAGCAATATCACTTCGCGGTAATGCGCCGGGACTTCGTCGAGCGCCGCGATCACGTCTTCGTCGCACAAATGCTGCGGCGTCGGCGGCTCGTAGCTCAGCGTCTCAAACAGCGTCTCGTTGTCGCTGTTGACGAATCTCCCGTTGAACCATTTGCGGCGATGGTGATGGATGACGTGGAAGAGAATTTTATAGAGCCACGCGCGGCAGTTGGTGCCGGGCGTGAAGCGATGAAACGATTTCCAGGCTTGCAGGTAGGTCTCCTGGACGACCTCTTCGGCGTCGGTTTGATTGCCGATGACGCGCCGCGCGGTGCGGAACAGGTCGTTCATATGCGGCAGCGCCACTGTTTCAAAATCATCTATTACTGGTTGCATGGTGTGTCCTCCACGTGATTCGATCCGGTTCTCTACCGATTCTCTTCCGCGCTCTTGAGCTGTTCGTTCAAAAAAGGCGAGCAGTTGACGAGCCTGACCGCGCGGCTATTCAACTCATGCAACAGAACAATTCCATCGCGGTCGGCGAATGAAACGTCTGCCAGATCGAGCGTGAGAGCGCGGCTTGCGCCCAACAACTGCTCGCAGGCTTTGCGAACCTCTTCAACCCACGGCCCCACGACGCTGCCTTCCAATCGCAACGTCGCCTCCTTGCCGTTCAAGCTGCTCTCTGAAATTCTCAACATCGTTATTGTTCTCCCTCCTTCTCTTGAAGGCGCTGCGAGTAAGTGCAACGGCTGAGCCACGATTCGTGACCAGGTGGAGATTTCGCGGAAGTGATTGTCGGGCGGTGAATTACGACAGATGACTGGGAAAGGAACTGAAATCAGGCCACATCATTTCGTGGCTCGATCGTGGGTCGAGTAGGAGGCCCTCCGATATTTCGTGGCTTGATGGTAGAGCTGCGGCATTTGTCCATTTTCCATTGAATGTCCCCGGTATCTTTCAGGCTCGTGATGTGGTTTGCTACGCCTGTCCATCTACGTTATAACCAGCCTCACAACCAATGAATCGCAACCAGGCTCCTGACAGGAGGCGGGCTATGAAATTTCCCTACGGCATATCCGATTTTTACCAGGTCATCACGGAAGACTATTTCTATGTTGACCGCACTGCCTTCATCTCCCGGATCGAAGATGCCGGGAAGCAACTGCTCTTTCTGCGTCCGCGCCGGTTCGGCAAGAGCCTGTGGCTTTCGACGCTGGAGAATTACTACGACCTGGCGAAGGCCGATGAGTTCGACCGCTTGTTCTCCCGGCTGGCCATCGGGCGTAATCCGACGCCGAAGCGGAATCAATACTTCGTGTTGAAGTGGGATTTCTCCGGCGTCAACCCGCACGGCGAGCCGGAGGAGATCGAGCGCGCGCTGCACAATTATTTGAATCGGCGGATCGTGGATTTCGCCGAGTATTATCAAGGGCGACTGGCGCGCCCGATTCAGATCGAGCCGGCGGATGCGCTGGCGTCGTTTCAATCATTGTTGACGGCGGTGCGGTTGACGCCCCATCGGCTCTATCTGCTGATTGACGAATACGACAATTTTGCCAACGAAATTCTGATGGGAGGGCAGTCGGCCGGACGGCAGCGGTATGAGAGTTTGCTGCGGGGCGAAGGGGCGCTGAAGACGGTTTTCAAAGCGGTGAAGGCCGCGGCTGCCGGGCAGGGTCTGGATCGCGCCTTCATCACGGGCGTAGCGCCGATTGTCCTGAGCGATCTGTCGAGCGGCTACAATGTGGCTAAGAATATCTACCTGGAGCCGCAGTTCCAGGATCTGTGCGGCTTCACCGAGGCGGAAATCAGCCAATCGCTCATCGCGGTTGTGGCCGATTGCGGGTTGCCGGCGAGCGAGGCTGAAACGGCTTTGAACCAAATGCGGCTCTACTACAACGGCTATCGCTTCACCGACGCGCCCGGCGATCTGATCTACAATCCGACGCTGGCGCTCTATTTTCTGGATCATTTCCAGCAACGGTGTCAGCCTCCCTCGAATATGCTGGACAGCAATCTGGCGATGGATCGCGGCAAGCTGAGCTACATTGCCGGGCTGCCCGGCGGAGCGGAGATGATCGTGGATGCGCTCAACGACGAGGCTGACCTGGCCGTGCCTGTTCTGGCTGATCGCTTCGGCGTGGAGGACGTGCTCACCGTTCGCAAGGACAGTGACTTCATGGCCTCGCTGCTTTATTACTTCGGGGCGCTGACGCTGGTCGGGCGCGGCGCGCTGGGCAAGCTGCAACTGCGGATCCCGAACCTGGTCATCCGCAGACTCTACGTCGAGCGGCTGCTGGCTTTGCTGCTGCCGGAAGCCGAAGCTCATCAAGAGGGACAGCGCGCGACTGAAACGCTCTATCAAACCGGCGATCTCCAACCGCTGTGCGATTTCATCGAGCAGCGATATTTCAAGGTGTTCTCGAACCGCGACTACCTTCAGGCGAACGAAATGACGGTCAAGACAGCCTTCCTGACGCTGCTCTTCAATGATTTGCTCTACATCATGGATTCGGAGACAGAGGTCGGGCGGCGATATGCAGACCTGGCGATGATCGTGCGGCCTGACATGCGGCAATATCAGGCGTGGGACCTGTTGCTGGAATTCAAGTTCGTCAGGCTGGGCGAGGTGGGATTGAGCGGCGAGCAAGTGCGCGCGATGAGCCGGACGGAATTGACCGCATTGCCGGCGGTTCAGCAAAAGCTGGCCGAAGCGCGGGCGCAGGCGCCGGCCTATCGGCGGGAGTTGAAGGAAAGGTATAAGACGGAGATGCGGTTGCGGGCCTACGCCGTAGTCGCGCTCGGCTTCGACCGGCTGCTCTGGGAGGAGATTTCAGAGTAGAGACCAGTCAATGCCTCGAACAATACCAACAGCGTGATCGCGGCCACGAGCAGCGCGGGGCCGATGACCTCCAACCCGAATCCGTTCGCCAGCAGTCCGACCAAAGCGGGCAGCAGCGATTGCCCCAACACCGCCGCCGCAATCTGAAACCCGACGCCGTTCGCCGTGTGCGCTTCGCCCAGCCGCTCCGGCGTCGTCGCGATCAGCGAAGGGAAGACCGCAGCCGAAGCCAATCCCATCAACGCCAAGCCCAGAAAGCCAGTCAGGTTCGTCACGTTCAGCCAGACCAACGCCACGCCGATGGCGATGCCTGCGATGCAGAATCGCAGCAACCGGTTCACGCTCACGAATCCGACTACGAACCCCGAAAGCAATCGCCCGACGGTCAACGCGCCCCAGTAAACGCTCACCCACGGCCCCGCCGCCATCATCGAAACGCCGCGCGCTTCGGTGAACAGCGTGTAAGCCCACGCGCCCGCCGCGGCCTCGATGCCCGTGTAAACGAAAAAGACCGCGACGCTCAGCCACACGACAGGCAATCGCAGCGTGGCGATGGCGGACGCCGAAGGCGCAGACGCCGGCGCCGGATTCTCGCGGCCTGCGCTTTCGTCAGACCACCGCCTGCGAGTCAGCGCGAAACAGAACGCGAGCAGCAACTGCCCGCTGCCGACAATCGCATAACCGCGCTGCCACGGCTGACGCATCGCCAACACGGAGGTCATAATCACCGGCCCCGCAGCCGCGCCAATGCCGTAACAAGCGTGCAGCCAATTGACCATCCGCGCGCTGAATTGCGTGGCCGCAAAAGTGTTCAACCCCACGTCAATCGCTCCCGCTCCCAACCCGGCCAACACTCCCAACGCGACCATCACCTCCCACGCGGAGGTCAGCGCGTAACCGATCAAACTCGCCGCCGTCGCCAGACAACTCAACGCCAGCAAAGTCCCGACGCTCATCGCGGCGAGCAACCGCCCGCTGCTGAAGCTGGAGATCAGATAGCCGATCGTGAACATCACCAGCAGCGCGCCCAACGCGTCCAGCGGCAGATCGAACGACGCGCGGATCGAAGGCCACGCCACGCCCAGCAATCCGTCAGGCAGACCAAGACTGACGAAGCTCAGATAGGCCAGCCCGATCAGCAGGAATTTGGAACGATTCTTCATTGGTCCTCACAACTCGGCGTAGAAATCCGGGTCGAGGCGCTGATGTCGGGACACATTTTCAGAATCAACCTCTTTCACCGGAATGCAAAGGGAAGCAAAAAAGGCAAAAAGGGCAAAAAAGGCAAAAAGGCCAAGATTTTTGCCTTTTTTGCCCTTTTTGCCTTTTTTGTTTCCACCTCGGCTGCCAACTGTGAGACCTCGTTTTGAAATGTGTCCCGACATCAGGTCGAGGCGAGATTTATTCCAGGTGAATGACGGGTTTGGTCTGAAGGTCTGTCGGATGGGCGCGGCGCTTAGTTGCTTGATCTGAGGATCGCGTGTGAGCCGCACTCCTATGGATATTCTCGAGCAAGAATCTCTTTGATCTCTTTGTCGAGGACGGGAATTTTGTTTGCGATCACATCCCATCGGTCTCGTCCAGGATATGTTGCAAGTATTCACGCGGCGATGGGGGCATATTCAACCTCGCTCAGAATATGCGGGCCAATATACGGACTCAACGATTCGGTCGTGACGAGGTCAACCCGCCTGCCAAACAGGTCTTCGAGGAGAAAGCTGAGCCGCATGAAATTATCGAAGCTTTTCTTCTCCGGCTCGAACTCGACCAGGATATCCACATCGCTCTGCGGGCAGGCTTCATCACGAACAAACGAGCCGAAGACGCCGCAACGCTTCACCCCCAGTCGCCGCAGTTCCGATTGATATTCCCGCAAGAGTCTCAGGATTTGTTCTTTGGTTTGGACTGACATTATTCACCTCGCGCGCCGGCTTGTTCACGGCCACGTTTATAACATGCTTGCGTGCCGTCCGCTATGATCCTAATGCCTATCATTCTTGACCGGGCCGCCGAATGCCCAGCTTCTTCATCCGGCTGCGCAGCGTGTTCGGATGGAGGTTGAGAATCTTCGCCGCGCCGCGCTCGCCTTCGATGACCCAGCCGGTTTGTTCGAGCACCGAGAGGATGTGCTGCCGCTCTACGTTTTCGAGGGTGGATGGCGCTGAAGCCGAAGTCCGGCTCACCGGCGGAAGCGTCTCCTCCCGGTCAGCCCTCGATGACGAGCTTAATGGCGATAAAGATGCTGCGGCTGCGGCCTCTTTGAGCGTAACGGCGCGGTCAGCGTCCGAGGATTGGGGGAGGACGCGGTCTAAGGTGAGCACCGGCCCTGATGAGAGCACGACGCCGCGTTCGATGATGTTCTGCATCTCCCGAATATTGCCGGGCCAATCGTAATTCACCAGCATCTCCATTGTCTCCTGCGAGACGCCTTCCAGCTTCTTGCCGAACTGCTTGGCAAATCTGGAGAGGAAGAACATCACCAGTTGTGGCACGTCCGAGCGCCGCTCGCGCAGCGAGGGCAGCCGCAGCGGGAGCACGTTCAAGCGATAGAAGAGGTCGGAGCGGAAGCGGCCCTCGCGGACGGCGTCTTCCAGGTTGCGGTTGGTCGCGGCGATGATGCGCACGTCAACCTTCACCGTCTTGCTGCTGCCCACCGGCTCGAACTCGCCTTCCTGCAGCACGCGCAGCAGCTTGACCTGAGTCTCCGGCGGCAGCTCGCCCACTTCATCAAGAAATAGCGTGCCGCCGTCGGCCAACTCGAATCGCCCCACCCGTTTGTCAATCGCGCCGGTGAATGCGCCTTTGGTGTGGCCGAAGAGTTCGCTCTCGACCAGACCGGCCGTGATCGCGCCGCAGTTGACCTTCACCAGCGGACGGTCGCGGCGGGCGCTCAGGTTGTGAATGGCGCGAGCGATCAACTCTTTTCCCGTGCCGGTCTCTCCCAGAATGAGCACAGTCGAATCGGTGGGCGCTACGCGCTCGATTTGCCGCAGCACTTCGAGCAGGGCGGGATTCGAGCCGATGATCTCCTCGAAGTTGTGCTCGCGGCGAATCTCTTCCTGCAGGTAAACGTTCTCGGCGTGGAGCCGGTTCTTGAGCCGTTCGACTTCGGCCAGCGCCGCTCGCAAATCCTCCTCGGCTTTCAGGCGCTCAAGCTCGGCCCCGGCGCGGGCCGCGAAGATTTTCAGGATCGGCATGCTGCGGGAGGTGTCGGCCATCGGCTGGTCGTCGAGCACGGCCAGGTGGCCGATGATCTGACCGGAATAATCGGAGATGGGAATTCCCAGATAGCTCTCGGCTCTCATCTCAACCAGGTCTGTGTCGTTGGGGAAAAGCTTCTGCACGTTCCCGGAGTAATAGCAGATCTGGCCTTCGAGGACTTTCAGACAAGGCGTCGCCGCGACCTCGTACTCGACGTTGTCGCCGAGCCGGTCGTTCATCCAGAAAGCCAGCGTCCGCGCCCTGGTCTTTGTTTGATCCAGGCATTCAGTCACGAAGGCGTAGCGCACGTTCAGCGCCGAAGCCAGGTGGCGCACCAGCGAGGAGAAGAAATCGCTGCCGGTCACTGCGGCCGTTCCTTCCACGATCGAGCGCAGCGTCTCTTCCATCTGCCGCCGGCGCGTGGCCTCCTGCCTCATCTCGTCGTAGAGCCGCGCGCTTTCGAGCGAGATCGCCGCCTGCGACGACAGAATGCTCATAACCTCGATCCGCTCAGCCGTGAAGGCGTTGGCGATCAGATTGTTTTCGAGATAGAGGATGCCCTCGAACTTGCCTTGATGCACTACGGGCACGCAGAGGATCGAGCGAGGTTTGGCTCCGGCGACGTAAGGGTCGCTGGCGAAGCGCTCGTCCGCGAGAGCGTTGCCGATCACCACGCTCTCGCGCATTTTATGAACGTAATGGACGACCGCCCACGAGAGAGGTTGCGACGGTTCGAGCGGCGCGGCTTCGAGCACGCGCGCCTTGTCCCGGTCAACGCTCCCTTCGGCAGCGATCAGAAGCTGGCCGTCTTTCTCCCAGATGAAAATCCCGCGCTGCGCCCCGGCGTTCTCGATGGCGATCCGCATCAGCTTGCGCAGCAGGTCTTCCAGCACGATCTCACTGGCGATGGCGTGCGCGGCTTTGGTCACCGTAGCGATGTCCAGCGAGACCGGCTCCTGGCTCGCCGCTGGTTTGCCGATGGTCAAGGGGCGATGCGCGGCCAGGAGGTCCGGGTATTTGCCTTCCAGAGCCGCGACCTTGGCCTTCGCGCCCCACTGGGCGTAACACGCGCGCGCTTCGGTCATAAACACGGCGGCGATCCTGGTTGCTCCGCGGCTCAGCCAGAACCTGGCGTAAAGCTCGTTCGCCAGCGCCTGATACTGGATCGCTCCGGTCTGGTCGGCGTAACGGATGGCGCGTTCGTAAAGCTCGATCGCCGAAATCTCCTCGCCGGTCACGCGCTCGATCTCCGCCCCGAGCAGCAGCGTTTGGCAGCGATAGTTTTCCGGGCAGCTTGCCGAGCGAAGCGACATCGCGGCTCTGGCCCTCTCCATCTCCGCGAGGTAAGCTCGCTGCTCTCGTTCCGTGGCGCTGTCGTAATTCGCGGCCAGCGTGAGGCCGTTCCAGAAATCGAAGACCACGGTCCAGATCATTCCCTCCAGACGGCGCACGATCTCGTCCATAACCTGCGCGACGGTGAGCGCCTCGGCGTATTCCTCGAAGAGATAGCAGAGCTGCAGTTTGACCGCAGCGTGAAGCATCGTGAAGAACGGGTTGTCGCGGTAAGTCTCCTGATATTGGTTCTCGTCGAACTCCTCATCCGAGAGCGACAACGGCGCGCCGGTCTCTCCTTGCAGCGCCAGCGCCCAGTGCAGGAAAAGGTTATGCGCGTCGGCGAAGCTGGTGACCTTCAGCTTCCTGATCAGCGCCAGCGAGGGTGTGTAATCGCGGAGAAATTGAGCGAGGTCGTTGGTGGAAACCATCGCCGGCCAGGTCTCCGTGGCGGCGCCGTAGGCGGCGTAGAGGAAATCGCCGACTTCAAGCCCGCTCCGGCACGCCTCGCGCGCGTGATGGATGCAGACCTCCATCGGCTGCCGCCAGAGGGCGACGTGCGCGTGGAACTGCTGATGAATCTTGGCCCGCCGTTTGGCGTCGTTGAATCGCTCATTCACGAGCAGCGCCAAGCGGCCGAATTCGTAAGCCGACTTGTAGTCTTTCAGCACTGGCCCCACCGTGATGGCGTGCGTCACGTAGCCGTAGGCCGACTCTGCCAGATTTCCATGCGCCAACGAAAGTCGCACCATCGTGGCGGAGATCAGGCGCGACAGAGCCGCGTCGCCGAGAATGTAGGTCGAGGCCCAGATGTCGGTCAGGATGCTCATCACCATCCGCATCTCGGGATCGGTCATCTCCGACAGATCAATGAGCGATTCGATCCCGCCTCCACCAAAAAGGGCGAGGAGCGATTGAATAGATTCAAGCTCGGTCTCCAGCGCGGCCTGTTTCTCGCTGGCGGAATCGGGGAAGGAGACGCCGAAGAGCGCCAGGCTTTCGCGGGCGGTGGCGAGAGCGTCCGCGTAGCGCGACATATTTTCGTACTGAACCATCCGCAGGTTGTAGACTCTGGCCTTATCGAGGCTGGTCCTTGCGTGTTCGAGCAGCAACGCGAATTGCTGTTCGGCCTCGTCAAAATTGCCGCAATGGTATTGGCATTCGGCGGCTTCGAGATGCAGGGCGAAGGCGAGGTCGTAGTCGGACTCCCAGTGGCTCTGGTTGAGCAAGGCCAGCCCCGCTTCGAGAAGCTGTAGCGCCGCCTGATACGCGGTCGAGGCTTTGGCCTTGCGTCCGGCGTTCAGATTGAGCCGGGCCAGGTTCAATCGCTCGGCCTCATCGAAGATCAAGCTGCTCCCGATGTTCAGGTGATGGACGATGTCAAAGAGCTTCTCTTCGACCGCCGTCTCGTCTTGTCCGAGCAGCAGGCGGCCCACCGTCAGATGGACGGGATGTTTCCACTCGTCCGGGATCAGAGCGTAAGCGGCCTGCTGCACGCGGTCGTGCAAGAAGGCGTGGGTGATTGAGGATTTCGGCACGACCAGTCCTTCATCAATCGCTTCCTTCAGGTTGGCCATCGCCGCTTGCGAGGGCTGCTGGCTGACGGTGGCGAGCGTGTCGAGATCGAACTGATTTCCGATGCAGGCGGCGAGCGTCAGCGCCCGCTGGGTCTCGGACGGGAGTCGCTGAATCTTGCGGGTCATCAGGTCAATCACGTTGTCCGTCATCGCCGCGTTCGCAATGGCTTCAAGTCGAAAAGTCCAGCGGCCTTGCCCGTAATCGAAAGTCAGGAGACCTTCCTGCTTGAGCGTCTTCAGAAACTGGATGACGAAAAACGGATTCCCGTCGGTCTTTTGCAGCACCAGCCGGGCGAGCGGCTCGACTTCGGCCAAGTCGCTGCGGAATGCGTCGCGGATGAAGTGGGTCAGGTCGGCGAGCCGCAGCGGCCCAAGATTGATGCGACGCAGCTTGAGACCTGCGGCTTCGAGCGCGCCCAGAGCGCGGATCAGCGGATGGGCGGCGTCAACCTCGTTGTCGCGGTAAGCGCCGATCAAAAACAGGAACTGAATGTCCGGGCTGGTCAGCAGCGCGTGCAGCAGGCTCAAGGTCGCCGAGTCAACCCACTGCAAGTCGTCCAGGAAGATCACCAGCGGATGCTCCCGGCGCGCGATGGCGCGGACGAAGTTCTCGAACACGAGCCGGAACCGGTTCTGGGCTTCCGTCGGTCCAAGCGAGGGTGGCGGCGGTTGCTTACCCAGGATCAATTCGATTTCAGGGATGACCTCTGCCACGACGCCGCTGTTGGCGCCCAAAGCTCCGGTGAGTCGTTCGCGCCACGCCGCCAACTGCTCTTCGCTCCCGGTGAGCAGTTGATGGCATAAGGCGCGGAAGGCCTGGATCAACGCGCCGTAAGGGATGTTGCGCACGATCTGGTCGAACTTGCCGGCGATGAAATAACCGCGCTCGCGCACGATAGGCTTGTAGAGTTCCTGGATGAGCGAGGTCTTGCCGATGCCGGAATAACCGGCCACCAGCATCAGCGCAGCCGTCCCCTCGCAGACTTGATCGAAGGCGGCCAGCAGATGCTCCACGTCCGGCTCTCTGCCGTAGAGCGATTGCGGAATGTTGAAGCGATCCGAAATGTCGCGCTGCCCCAAGGGAAATGGAGTGATGCGGCGCTCGGCGGCCCACTCGCGCGCGCAAATCTCCAGGTCGGCTTTCAACCCCAGCGCGCTCTGGTACCGCTGCTCGGCGGTCTTGGCCAGCAGCTTCATCACGATCTCGGAGAGCGGTTCTGGAATCTCCGGGTTGACGGCGGCTGGCGCAGGGGGCGTCTTGGCGATGTGCCAGTGGATCAATTCCAGCAGATCGTCGGAGCGGAACGGCGGGCTGCCGGTCAGCAGTTCGTAGAAGGTGACGCCGAGCGAATAGAAGTCCGTGCGATAGTCAACCGCCCGATTCATCCGTCCGGTCTGCTCCGGCGACAGATAGGCGAGCGTGCGGCGCAGCAGAAGCGGAGGTTGGGCGGTGGGCGTCTCGCCCACGCTGCGCGAGGCGAGACTGAAATCGGTCAGGCAGGCTTCACCGGTTGTGGGGTTGAGCAGGATGGCGCCGGGATTGATGCTCTGATGAATGATCTCCTGCCGGTGCAGTTCGGCCAGGATCGTCGCGAGTTGGATCGCGAGCTTGAAGAAGGAGTCGAGGTTCATCCGCCGCGAGCCGGGCAGCGAGTGGAGCGGCGCGCCGCCGCGATCTTCCAGCACCAGGCAACAATCGCCGTCTTCACGCAACAGATCGTAGACGCGAGGAACGCCGGCGATGGAGAGTTCGCGCAGTACCTCGAACTCGCGCGCGAGCAGATCCATCTCGGCTTGGCTCGGGGGCGTGTGCTGCGGGGTCTTGAGCAGGACCGGATGCTGGTCTTCGTGGCGCCGGGCGCGGTGAAGAGCCTGCCAGTCATTGCGCGCGATTTCCTGGATGATCTCGTAGCCGGGGAGTGACATAGAAGCATCCTCGGGGCGGGATCATATGGCGCTGGTCGCAATCTTTCAAGCTTGCGGTGTAGTTTGCTACGCCTGCCCATCTGCGTTATAACCGGTCTCACCACCAATGAATCGCAACCAGACTCCTGACGGGAGGCGCGCTATGAAATTTCCCTACGGCATTGCCGATTTTTACCAGGTCATCACGGAAGACTATTTCTATGTTGACCGCACCGCTTATATTTCCCGGATCGAAAACGTCGGGAAGCAACTGCTGTTTTTACGCCCGCGCCGGTTCGGCAAGAGCCTGCTGCTTTCGACGCTGGAGAACTACTACGACCTGGCGAAGGCCGATGAGTTCGACCGCTTGTTCTCCCGACTGGCCATCGGGCGCGATCCGACGCCGAAGCGCAATCAATACTTCGTGTTGAAGTGGGACTTCTCCGGCGTCAACCCGCACGGCGAGCCAGAGGAGATCGAGCGGGCGCTGACCAATTATTTGAATCGGCGGATCGCGGATTTCGCCGAGTATTATCAAGGGCGACTGGCTCGACCGATTCAGATCGAGCCGGAAGATGCGCTGGCGTCGTTTCAATCATTGTTGACGGCAGTGCGGTTGACGCCGCATCGGCTCTACCTGCTGATAGACGAATACGACAACTTCGCCAACGAGATTCTGATGGGCGAGCAGTCGGCCGGACGGCAGCGGTATGAGAGTTTGCTGCGGGGCGAAGGGGCGCTCAAGACGGTCTTCAAGGCGGTGAAAGCTGCGGCTGCCGGGCAGGGTTTGGATCGCGCCTTCATCACGGGCGTCGCGCCGATCGTCCTGAGCGATCTGTCGAGCGGCTACAACGTGGCCGAAAACATATACCTGCGTCGCCCATTCCACGACCTGTGTGGCTTCACTGAGGCGGAAATCAGCCAAGCGCTCAACCTCGTCGTGGCCGATTGCGGCTTGCCGGCGAGCGAGGCCGAGGAGGCCCTCACACAGATGCGCCTGTACTACAACGGCTATCGCTTCACCGACGCGCCCGCCGAACTGATCTACAACCCGACGCTGGCGCTCTATTTTCTGAAACATTATCAGGAGAGTTGCGCTCCTCCATCGAATATGCTGGACAGCAATCTGGCGATGGATCGCGGCAAGCTCAGCTATATCGCCGGGCTGCCGGGCGGGGCGGAGGTGATCGTGGACGCGCTCCGGGACGATGCCGATCTGAGCGTGCCCGTCCTGGCTGATCGCTTCGGCGTCGAGGACGTGATCACTCTGCAAAAGGACACGACCTTCATGGCTTCGCTGCTCTACTACTTCGGCGTGCTGACGCTGGCCGGGCGCGGCGCGTTCGGCAAGCTGCAACTGCGGATTCCGAACCTGGTCATCCGCAGACTTTATGTCGAGCGGCTGCAGGCGCTGCTCCTACCCAATCCGGAAGATCGACAGGAAGCGCAGCGTGCGGCTGAAACGTTCTACCAATACGGCTCCCTCCAGCCGCTGTGCGATTTCATCGAACAGCGGTATTTCAAGGTCTTCTCGAACCGCGACTACCTGCAAGCGAACGAATTGACCGTGAAGATGGCCTTCCTGACGCTGCTCTTCAACGACCTGCTCTACATTATGGACTCGGAGACGGAGGTCGGTCGCCGCTACGCCGACCTGACGATGGTCGTGCGGCCTGGCATGCGGGAGTACCAGGTGTGGGACCTGTTACTGGAATTCAAATTCGCCAGGCTGGGCGATCTGGGATTGAGCGGGGAGCAGGCGCGCGCGATGAGCCGGGGGGAACTTGCCGCGCTGCCGCTGGTCGGGCAGAAGCTGGCGGAAGCGCGGGCGCAAGCGCCAGCCTACCGCCGCGAGTTGGAGGAGCGATACAAAACTGAGTTGCGGCTGCGCGCCTTTGCGGTCGTGGCAATCGGCTTCGAGCGGGTGGTCTGGGAGGAGATTTCAGAATAGAGGCTGCGCGCGGCCAACGCCTTGAACAAGATCAGCAGCGTAATCGCCGCCACGAGCAGTGCCGGGCCGATGATCTCCAACCCGAATCTGTTTGCGATCAGACCGACAAAAGCCGGCAGCAACGATTGGCCGAGTATAGCCGCCGCAGCAGGAAACACAGCCACCGGCTCAAAGTGAAAACCCGCGATTGGGAGCGCCCTCAAACCTTCATTATCTCGTCTTCTTTGTGCTTACTCAGTTCGGCGATCTTGGCGACGTACTGATCGGTCAGTTTCTGCACTTCGTCGAGGCCGCCTTTCTCTTCGTCCTCGGAGATAGTTTTTTCCTTGAGCGCCTTTTTCAGTTTGTCGTTGGAATCGCGGCGGATGTTACGCAAGGCGGTCTTATGGTCTTCGGCCATTTCGTGAACGATTTTGACCATCTGTTTGCGGCGCTCTTCGGTCAGCGGCGGGATCGGGATGCGAATCAGTTTACCGTCGTTTGAAGGGTTGATGCCGAGTTCCGAAGCGCGCAGAGCCTTCTCGAGGTCGTTGATCAACGACGGATCGAAGGGTTGGACTGTGAGCAGAGAGGCTTCGGGCGCGTGGATCGTCGCCACCTGATTGAGCGGCATCGGCGTGCCGTAATATTCGACCGTGATGTTGTCCAGCAGGCTGGTCGAGGCGCGGCCGGTTCGCACGGTGGCGAGTTTGTGGCGGAAATCCTCAACCACTTTGTCCATTCTGGTTTTCGTCTCTTTGCTGATCTCTTTGACCACTGTTTCCTCCAGAGCGGTTGGCGAGCCGCACATGGCGCTCGGCGCTTCAGGCGATTCATCACTCGTCATTTGGCGCCGGCGTCATCGTCCGGCCTGACGATTGAACCAACGCGTTCGCCCATCACCGCGCGTTTGATGTTGCCGTGTTCCGTCATATTGAAGATCAGAATCGGCAACCGGTTGTCTTTGCACAGCGAGATCGCCGAAGCGTCCATCACCGCCAGCTCTTCCTGCAAGACTCGCATATAACCAAGCTCGTCAATCTTCACCGCGTTCGGGTCCTTGCGCGGATCGGCGGTGTAGACGCCGCCGACGCTGGTGGCCTTCATAATCACATCAGCCTGAATCTCCAGCGCGCGTATCGCCGCGGCCGTGTCGGTGGTGAAGAAGGGTTGGCCGATGCCGGCGGCGAAAATGACTATGCGGCCTTTCTCTAAATGCCGGATAGCGCGGCGGCGAATGAACGGCTCGGCGATCTCGCGCATCTCGATGGCTGAAACAACGCGGGTGAAGACGCCCAGCTTTTCGAGCGCATCCTGCAAGGCGACGGCGTTCATCACCGTGGCCAGCATTCCCATGTAATCTGCCGAAGCGCGATCCATGCCCGAGGCGCTCGCTTTGATCCCGCGAAAGACGTTTCCGCCGCCTACGACCAGCGCGACCTCCACGCCCAGCTCGTGCACTTCTTTGACTTCGTTGGCGACGCGCTGGACCACCGCGGGGTCAATCCCGTATCCCGCCTCGCCCATCAACGCTTCGCCGCTGAGCTTGAGCAGGATTCGCCGGTATCGAATTTGAGTTTTAGCTGATGAATCGGACACGACGAGTTCAGAGAGTTTGTCTGGCTGATGGATTTTGGAGAGTCATCGAAACAGACTCTCCAAACCCAGCGACTGCTCGGGAGCCAATCTGCTAATCCATCATTGAAGCCACTTCTTTGGCGAAGTCGTCGGAGCGCTTCTCCAACCCTTCGCCCATCTTGTAGCGGGTGAAGCGGCGAATATTGATCCTTTCGCCGGTCTTGGCCGTGAGCTGTTTGACCAGATCGCCGACAGTCAGCGTCTGATCTTTCACGAACGGTTGTTCCAGCAGCACGACTTCGGTGTAGAACTTCTCCAATCGTCCATCAATCATTTTCTCGATGATGTTGGCAGGCTTGTTCGCGTTCTTCGGATCGGACGTCGCCTGGCTGCGCGCGATCTCGCGCTCCTTCTCGACCAGGTCGGCCGGGATGTCTTCCGGGTTGACGTAAAGCGGCTCCGACGCGCAGATGTGCATCGCCAGGTCTTTGACGAACCTCTGAAAATCCTCGCCGCGCGCGACGAAATCCGTCTCGCAATTGACTTCGACGAGCACGCCGATCTTTCCGCCCATATGAATGTACGACCCGACGGCTCCTTCCGCCGCGACGCGCGATTGACTCTTCTCGAATCTGGCTTCGCCGGCCTTGCGCAGGATTTCAATCGCCTTCTCTTCGTTTCCGCCAGCTTCGGTGAGCGCCTTCTTGCAGGCCATCATCCCGGCTTGAGTCTTCTCGCGCAGTCTTTGAACCATCTCCGCAGTAATTTCCGCCATAACTATTTCCCCTCCGAAAGGAGCGATGGGTCATAGCTCATCGCTCACAGCGAATTTATTTATTCAGTTTGATTGCGGAATCGAGCTTGATTCTGCAAAAACGGCGCAGCCGCGCAAGTTGAGCAATGGCTGCGCCGTCGAAATTCAATAACAGTTTTACGGACGTAATCTACTTTTTAAGGTTATCAGCCTACGCCGATTCTGCCGCGCCGGCATCGGCAGCCTGAGCGGCGTCTGCTGCCACTTCAACCGGCGCTGGTGTCTCGCCGACCGGAGCGGCGGTCTCAGCAGCCGGAGCCTCGACTGCGGTTTTAGTTGCCGCAGGCGCCGTCGCTCCGACAACGGGCTGACTTGTTCGCGCCCCAGCCGCAGCCGCTCTTCTGCCGCGACGCTCGCCGCGATCATGATCACGCCCGCGCCCTCGACCGCCACGTTCGCCGCGCTCGCCACGTTCGCCGCGCTCGCGCTTCTCGCGCGGAGCGATCTCAATCGTGACGCCGCCGGCCTTTGCCTGCTCGGCGGCCTGCGTGGCTTCTTCGGCTTCTTTCTGCTCCGCCAGTTGATGCCCCTCGATGATGGCGTCGGCGATGCGCGAGGCGAACAGCCGGACGGCGCGAAGCGCATCGTCATTGCCCGGGATGACGTAATCAACTCCTTCAGGCGTGCAGTTCGTATCAACCACTGCCACGACCGGAATGCCGAGCTTGTTGGCCTCTTTGACGGCGATCTCTTCTTTGTTGGTGTCAATCACGAAGATCGCATCGGGCAGCCGCTTCATCTCTTTGATGCCCGAGAGGTTTTTCTCCAGGGCCTGACGCTCGCGCTCGATGTGCAGCCGCTCTTTCTTCGCGTACTGCTCGATGCGCCCGTCGGCCTGCATCGCCTCGATCTCTTTGTACCGCTTGATTGATTTCTGAATGGTCTGGAAATTGGTGAGGAGTCCGCCGAGCCAGCGTTGATTGACGTAAAACTGATTGCAACGCAGAGCTTCTTCTTTCACCGCGTCTTGCGCCTGCCGTTTGGTTCCGACGAACAGGATGGTCTTGTTCGAGCCTTCGCCGGTCAAGGCGGTGATGAATTTAATCGCCTCCTTGAACATGCGCTGGGTCTTCTGCAGGTCAATGATGTAAATGCCGTTGCGCTCGCCGAAGATGTACTCTTTCATCTTCGGGTTCCAACGGCGCACCTGATGCCCGAAGTGGACGCCCGCTTCGAGCAATTCTTTCATCGTTACTGTAGCCAAACAAACCTCCGTAAACTGGTTTATGTACTCGCCCCTTCATAATTCCCGGTCCGTTCGAAGAACAACCAACTTGAATGAATGGGCAATGGAATTGAGGATTGACGATTGAAGATAGAAAATCGAGGATCGCTGCGACCCTCGATTTTCTATCTTCAATCCCCGATCATTATCGTTTCGAGAACTGGAAGCGCTTGCGCGCGCCTTTCTGCCCGTACTTCTTACGCTCTTTGTGGCGGGGATCGCGGGTGAGCAATCCGGCCTTCTTGAGCTTCTTGCGCAACTCGGCATTGAACTCGAGCAGGGCGCGGGCGATGCCATGACGCACTGCTCCGGCCTGACCGGAAACGCCGCCGCCGTCAACATTGACCAGCACGTCGAATTTGTTGAGCGTGTCGGTCAATTGCAATGGCTGGCGGATGATCATGCGAAGCGTTTCGTTTTTGAAGTACGCGTCGAGAGAAGTGCTGTTGACTTTGAAATTGCCGCTGCCCGGGCGCAGGTAAACGCGCGCAGTCGCGCTTTTCCGGCGCCCGGTTCCGTAATACTGAATCTCAGCCACGTTTGAATTCGCTCCTAAGTGTTAGTTCCTCGCCATCCCTGCTGGGTTGAGAAAACCGCTGCTTTGAGAAATGTGAGGATGATCAGGGTTGATTGATTTCGGAATCACTTACTTTGTCGCAATCGCCAGCGGAGCCGGCTTCTGCGCCCCGTGCGGATGCTCGGCTCCGGCGTAGACTTTGAGCTTGCTGCTCATCGCGCGGCCCAGCTTGGTCTTGGGCAGCATGCCTTTGATCGCCAGTTCGACCAGGCGGGCAGGGTTTTTCTGAAGCAGCTCGCGAGCGGAAATCTCTTTCAATCCGCCCGGCCAGCCGGTGTGATGCCGGTAAAGTTTGTCGTTGAGCTTATTGCCTTTGAGCACGACTTTTGATGCGTTGATGACGATCACGTGATCGCCGGTGTCGAGGAATGGAGTGTAGGTCGGCTTGTGCTTGCCCATCAGGATGTGAGCGACTTCGCTCGCCAATCGCCCGACGGTCAGTCCTTCGGCGTCTACGACATGCCACTGCCGATGCTGCTCCAGACCGTTGCCACTTGGAAAGTATGTTGCCATAGATATGATCTCCATCTTTGCACGCGAAAAACGCGAACGCGAAGGATAAGGAAAACCGCTTTTAGTGTCAAGGCGTTAGCCGGCGCAGGTGCGCGCGCCAACGGAAATCCAGGGGCTGAATGTCGGGCTTGCGGCTACGGGCCAGCCGGATGGGCTTCAAAATTGACAAATCGGAGAAATAGATTGATGATCACGCGCGCATCAAAGCTTTGTTTCAAACTTCGTTGTCTGCAATCCCGATAAGAGCTTTTGCGGTTCCATAATCAGCCCAATCAGAGGATGAACGATGAGTAGCGGCGAGCCTCGCACGATCAACGAGCTGTTCAATCAGGCAATGCAGAAGCGTTCCGGCAGCGTCGTGATGCGTTTCAGGCGCGACAAGAAGTGGCGCGACATCACCGGCGCACAGTTGGACGAACGAGTGAGGAATGTCGCGCTCGCGCTGCACCATCTCGGCGTTCGCCCGGGCGACCGCGTCGCGTTGCTGGCTGAAAGCAGCCCCGAATGGAGCATCACCGATTACGCCATCCTCGCCAACGGCGCGATCAACGTTCCGATCTATCCGACTCAGGCCATAGATCAGGTCGAATACATCCTGCGCAACAGCGGAGCGCGTTTCCTTTTCGTCTCGACCGGAAGGCAGATCAAACGGATTCAAGCCGCGCTCGATTCCTTCAAAGGCCGGGAACGCCCGCAGATCATCCTCTTTGAAAGTCCGAAGGAGGAGAAGCGAGACGGCGGGATGATGAATCTGGCTTCGCTCGAAGAGCTTGGCGCAGAGGAGCGCGGGCGACAGCCTGAGCTGTTCGACGAGCTTTCCGCTCAGCCGGAACCCGAAGACCCCGCCACGATCATTTACACTTCAGGCACCACGGGTGAGCCGAAGGGCGTGATGCTCACGCATCGCAATCTGGTCTCCAACGCCTTGAATTCAGGCAGCGTATTTGAGCTGCGACCTGACGACACGACGCTCAGCTTCCTGCCGCTCTCGCACGTCTTCGAGCGGACGGTGCTCTACATCTATATGAGCTTCGGCGTGCAGATCAATTTTGCGCGCGGCGTCGAAACCGTGGCCGAAGACATCAAAGAGGTTCGCCCGACAGTCGTCACCGCCGTGCCCCGCCTGTTCGAGAAAATCTACGCGACGATCAACAAGCGCGCCGCCGAACAGCCGCCATTGAAGCAGAAGATCTTCCACCGCGCGGTCGAAGTCGGTCGTAAAGTGGCCATGCTCAGGGACAAAGGCGAGAAGGTCCCCCTCAGACTCGCGCTTGAGCTGAAGGTGCTGGACAGGCTCGTCTTCACTAAGTGGCGCGAAGCGGTCGGTGGACGCCTGCGCTTCTTCGTTTCGGGCGGCGCGGCATTATCGCCCGAGTTGGCCTATATCTTTGCCGGCGCGGGGATCATGATCTTGCAGGGATACGGTTTGACCGAGACTTCGCCCGTAGTCTCGTTCAATCGCCCAACTGCAAATCGCATCGGCACAATCGGACAGACGATCCCCGGCGTCAAAGTCCGCATCGCCGAAGACGGAGAGCTACTGGTTCAGGGCGACAACGTGATGCAGGGTTACTACCAAATGCCCGATGAAACCGAGCGGTCATTGCAGCGTTATGACGACGGCGTCTGGTTTCACACCGGCGATATCGGGACGGTTGACGCGGACGGGTATATCAGCATCACCGACCGCAAGAAAGACCTGATCAAAACCAGCTTGGGCAAATACATCGCGCCGCAGCCGATTGAAAATATGATCCGCACCATCCCGATGGTCGAGCAGGCGATAGTCATCGGCAACGCCCGGAAATTCCCTGCGGCGCTCATCGTTCCTTCTTTCGATGCGCTGCGGTCATACGCCAAATCCCTCGGCATCGAGGCCGAAGAGGCAATCGAACTCACCCATCACCCGCGAATCGTCGAATATTTCAAGAAGAAAATTGACGAAGTGACCAGAGAGCTTGCGCCCCACGAAAAGATCAAAAAGATTGCATTGCTCAATCAGGAATTCTCGATTGAGAGCGGAGAACTCACCCCCACACTCAAGGTGCGGCGCAAATTCGTCGAGGACAAACACCGCGAAGTGATTGACGCGCTCTATCCGAAGTTTGAGGTCGAAGTGAATTGATCGAAGGCTGGTTGACGGTACCGCGCGTCGCATGCGGTTTGATCTGGCCGATGACAGCAGTATGATGCAACAGTTCAGAGCTTACCTGAGTGACAAAGGATTACTGAAGGAGTGAGCATCTAATGACCAGACAGGAACTTGAAGCAAAATGGCCACGGGCCCAATTCGAGGAGATCAAAGCGCGTCAGCGCTTTCAGAGCAACTCCACCTATGAGGAGTATCTGGAGATGCGCCGCGAACAGGAAGAGATCGCCGAAGAAGGTCGCCGCCTGGGTTTAACCGGTGGGGCTGGTCAATCCCGACGCAACCTATGAGCAATATCTGGAAATGCGCCTTGAACAGGCTGAAAGAACCGAAGGGGCTAGGCGATTGGGGCTGACCGGCGACGAGCCGCCAGAATTGCCAGAATTGCCAGAATTGCCAGAATTGCCAGAATTGCCAGAATTGCCAGAATTGACGGATGAAGACGAAGCTACCTTCGATCGAGTCTTGGCTGAGTTTGCCCGCGAACAGGCAGCCGCTAGATGAAGAACGCGCCGCATAATGGTCGCGCAAGAGATCACTGACGTGCCTGCTTTGCCGCCGGCCGGACACCGCCTATGTCCAACTCCCGCAAATCCCAATTCCCGTTGGCAGAGTTGATCAAAAGCCTGATGCCCATCACGTGGATGGGCAAGGCGATGTGCGCCGGGATCATCGTCTGGTTCATTGACTGGGTCTTTGTCGAAGGCGATACGCTGTTCGGCAGCCGATGGCTCAAAGAGATGGTTGATGTCGCCTCGGCGCTCGCTTTCATTCCGCTCATCTATTTTCTGGTCAAAGGAGCGCGATGGGTTGGCGGGAACCTGTTGTGGCGATTGCGCCGTCGTTTGATAGTCACTTACCTGCTCATCGGCGCATTGCCTCTGCTGCTGGTATTGCTGCTGGTCGCGTTGATCCTGATGGCGGTAGTCTGGCAATCGAGTGTGAACCTGGCCGGGCGGCAACTGGACGGCTATCTGGAACAATCGCAGGCTGCGGCTCAATCGCTCAGCCGCGGTCTGAACCAATCGGATGTGGAGAGCTTTTTCTCCGGACAGAAGGCTGAGCAGTTGCGCCGCAAATTGCAGGAACGCGCCGATGCGCTCGCTCCGATCTTTCCCGATGTGAGGTTGAGCCTTCGCCGGGATGCGGGCGATGGCCTGGCTGTAACAGTCAGAGGATTGTCGTCCGAAAGCGGCGTAAGCGGCGGCGACCAGTCACCAGACGACGGTTCGCCATTGCCGCCCTGGCTGTCGCTCCAGCTCAACGGCGGAAAGGAGTTTCACGGCCTGGTCGTCGAGGAGATCGCCTCAGGTCAGCGCCGAATCTTTGCGCGTCACATCATCAGGCTCAGATACCAGACTGCGACCATCTTTCAGCTCATCTATCCGATAGGCGAGAACCTGTGCGCTCACCTCAGCCACACAACGGAGCTGGACGTCAAACCGGCTACGGCCAGCTTTCCTCTCCTGATGACCCCGAGCGGGCCACAGCCCGACCGAGAGAGATTGAAGAGGATAGGCGGATTCCAGGGGAGCGGCCTGCTGATCTTCAGACCGGTTACCGAGTGGCGGACGGGAGATAAGATGGAGAACGAGGCCTTGAGGCTCGACGCTTCCTTCATTCTTCCTTCGCGCATCTATCAACGGATTCAGCAGTTCAAATCGGGCAGCGCTTTCGGCAACGCGGTCGTCTTCGGCGGCATTTTATCAATCATCTTCTTTCTGTTGATTACCTTGATTGCGGTCGTCTCGGCCATCGTTCTCACCCGTTCGATCACCGGCGCGGTTCACTATCTTTACGAGGGAACGGGACGGGTCGAAGCCGGCGATTTCGATCACGAGATTCCGATCACCGGGCGCGATCAACTGGGAGAATTGAGCAAGTCGTTCAATCAAATGACCGGCTCGATCCGCGAGCTGCTGCGCGTCTCGGCTGAAAAGCAGCGACTGGATCAGGAGATGAAGATCGCTGCGGCCGTCCAGGCGCAACTCTTCCCGCGCTCGATCCCGCAATCCGAGAAGCTGGATATGGCGAAGGGCATTTGCATTCCGGCGCGCCTGGTGAGCGGCGATTATTACGACCTGCTGGACGTTGCGCCGGGCGTGATCGGAATCGTGGTTGCGGATGTCTGTGGCAAAGGCGTCTCGGCTGCGCTGATGATGGCCAATCTGCAGGCGAACCTGCGCGGCCAGGTGCAGGCTTACCACGACGCTTACAATTACCGGATCGGTCTGGCCGCTCACTCGGAATCAGCCGATCTCTCTGGTAGACAGACAGTAACACAGCCTGCCGAAGTCCGGTTTCGCCCACACCAGGTGCGGCGTATAGTGCGGCGCGTCAATCAGCAAATCGCCGAGTCGGTGATGGACGCAAGTTACATCACATTCTTCTACGCCGAATTCGATGAGCGGCATTCGGTGCTGCGTTACACTAACGCCGGACACAATCCGCCGCTGCTCGTGCGCGCCGGAAAGAAAGGCGATCTGAGCGTGGAGAAGCTGGAGAAGGGCGGGACCGTGCTCGGGCTGTTTCGTGAGGCGGAATATGAAGAGGCGGAGCTTCATCTGGAAAGCGGAGATGTGCTGGTCGCATTTACCGACGGATTGATCGAAGCCCGCAATCCGCCCGGCGAAGAATACGGAGAAGAGCGTTTGATTCAGACTCTGCTCGATCAGGCTCATTTGCCCGCCGCTAAAATCGAAAGTCGGATTCTGCAATCCGTAGAAGATTGGACGGCGGAAGCCGAGCAGGAAGACGATCTCACGCTGGTGATCTTCAAGGTCAGGTAGTCATTTCAAACCGAGTACTCCAACTCTCGAAGAAGCTTAAATTTTGTGGAACTTTGCCCGAATGCTGGCGTGCAAGTGCCGACAGAACTTCGTCGGCATCGGACAATCAGAAGCAGAACAACCATCGTTTTATCAAATATCAACAGGCATCAATGTTTTCGGGGTTTTTTGAAATGTTGAAGCGTGCAATATTGCTGGGTGATTTCAGTGCCCCGATCTTAATCTTGATGCTCCCGGCTTTGGTTGCCATTTCCGGTAACGCGCTCGCTCAATCATCCGCGAGTAACGTCTCACAACCAGCTTCACAAACGAATTCAAAGACGCCCGGAACTGAAATCTCAGTAGTTCAGAGAAGCGGCGGGGGGTATTTGGGTGTCTATCTCGGCGATGTCAACGAAGATCGCGCAAAAGAACTGAGCTTAAAAGAAATTCGCGGCGCCGTTGTCGGCAGAGCCGAAGAGGGAAGTCCGGCAACTAAAGTCGGATTGCAGGAAAACGACGTTATCCTCACCTTCAACGCTCAGCCCATACGGAACCGTATCCATCTCCATCGTCTGCTCATTGAATCCCAACCAGGCAGCAAAGTTTTGCTGGAAATCAGTCGCAGCGGCGTTGTGCGGAATGTAGAGGTCGTTTTGGGACAGCGTCGTTCGGTGGTAATGAATGAGCGCCAGAATCTGTTCGGCGAAGCCAACGCCATGCTTGCAATCGCTGAAGAGCGCCGCCAGCAAGCCGAAGAGTTATTGCAGAAAGGCGACGAAAAAGGGGCGCGGCTCCTCTTTGAAGAGGAGAAAAGGTTTCGCGAGGAATCCGATAAACGCCGGGCGTTCGTTGAAAGTCAGTTGCGCGAAGGAAAGATTCAGGAGCTTTCGATGTTGCGCCGTCCCGGTTACGCGGGAGCAGGCCGTTACCAGATCGGGGTGAGCGTAAGTTCCCTGAGTGAACAGTTGGCCAGGTTTTTCAATGCCGCCAGAGGCGGTGTTTTGGTTACTGAGGTCAGGGCCGGAGAGTTGGGCGAGCGTGCGGGGCTGAAAGCCGGAGATTGCATCGTTTCCATGAACGGCGAGAGCGTGAATTCGGCGGCTGATTTGAATCGTCTGGTTGATCAGAAAAGCCCAGGCGATCTGGAAGTGGTCATCGTGCGCGATCGCAGCGAGCAGACAATCAAGATCAGGCTCGATCAAAAATAAGAGTTTCAGCCGGCTCGGTTGCAATGCGATTGGCGTGAGGACTCAAAGTTTCAGTTTGTGTGTTTGGTGTTCAGGGTGAGGTGTCCGAATGTTTTCGGACCCCGTTTTCTGAGGAGGCGCAGTTTGCCTCCTCATTTTTTTGCTCCTGGTGGCCGTCGCTCGATTCCATTCATTGTGATTTGATCCGCATCGTCGTCTCGGGCGTCGTCGCAGCCGCCTGACACGGATCGAAAATTTGTGTTAGTCTCCAGCCCGCAGTTTCAAAATCACACCTATCGAATTTCATCAGGAGGATCAGTCAATGGCTTTCCCCCGCGTTTCAGGGCTTCGCGCGGCTCTGGTTGCCGGGCTGCTCGTCTGCCTTTCAGCGGCAGTCCCGGCTCAACAACAGACACAGAGCGAACGCAAAGTCCGCGTCACGATCTTACAGCTCAACGACGTCTATCAAATTTCCCCTGTGGACAAAGGCAAAAACGCAGGCCTTGCGCGCGTTGCGACTCTGCGGAAAAAGATCGTCGCCGAATCGCCGAACACGCTCTTCCTGCTGGGTGGCGACACGATCTCGCCGTCGGTCGCTTCGAGCATTTTCCGGGGCGCACAGATGATCGCCGCCTGGAATGAGCTTGGACTGGATTACGCCGTTCTGGGCAATCACGAATTCGATTTCGGCAACGACGTGCTGCTCGAACGGATGAAGGAATCGAAGTTCGTCTGGCTCGGATCGAACGTGATTGATCGCCGCACGGGGAAACCGTTCAACGACATGCCGCCTTACGTCATCCGCAAATTCGGCGGAGTGAAGATCGGCCTGTTCGGATTGCTCACCGTAGACACTAAAACAAGCTCGAAGCCGGGCTTGAACCTCAGATTCGTCAATCCGATTCTGACCGCCAGGCGGATCGTCCGACAGATGCGAGCCGAAGGGGCTACGGTGATCATCGCCGTCACTCATTTGGCTATGAGCCAGGACAAAAACCTCGCGCGCACGGGTCTGGTTGACTTAATCATCGGCGGGCACGAGCACGAGCTGCTGCAATCGCACGCCGGCCACGCGCCGATCTTCAAATGGGGAGCGGATGCGCGCGTGCTGGGACGGATTGATCTGAACGTCTATGCCGCAACCGGCAGGCTGGAGAGCATTGACTGGGCCGGCATCCCGGTGACCGATGCCACGCCGGATGATCCTGCAGCAGCGAGCGTGATCGGCGAATACGAAAAGAGAGTCTCAGCCGAGCTGGACAAACCCGTCGGCCGCACTGCGGTCGCGCTGGATGCGCTGGCGATCAACAGCCGCAATCGCGAGACCAACCTGGGCAACCTGATAGCCGACGCTTTCAGGCAGGCGACGGGCGCCGATGCTGCTCTGTTCAACGGCGGCGCCATCCGCGCCAACATGACTTATCAGCCGGGGCCGGTCTCCAAGCGCGATGTCGTCACGATGCTTCCGTTTGAAACCCCGGTGGTGAAGGTCGAAATCAGCGGAGCCTTGCTGCGAGCCGCTTTGGAGAACGGCGTCAGTCAGGTGGTCGAAGAGACGGAGAGCGGGCGGTTCCCGCAGGTTTCAGGATTGCAGTTTGAATTCGACGGCAGAAAGCCTGCCGGCTCGCGCGTCGTGAAGGTGACGGTCGGAGGTCAGCCGCTCGATGGAAAGAAGGTCTACACGCTGGCGACCAATTCCTACCTGACCGGCGGCGGCGACGGTTACAAGATGCTTCAGGGACTCAAGTTCCTGATTCCACAGGAATCGGCTGAGATTGACTCGACCATTCTTGCGAACGCGATTGCGGCGGCGGGCGAGGTTGCGCCGAAGGTCGAGGGGCGAATCAGAAGGCTCGATCAATAACAGCAGTATCGAACCGGTCTTTACCGCTACCTGATTCACCTGACGCGCGAACGCTTTTGTAACCGGAATCCGATCATTACCGTAAAAGCCGACGTAACGTTGCTGTTTTTGATCGAATGATGACTCGTTTCATTCGGTCATCGTTCGATCCCATTCTCCACTGCAATCAACCATCCCGTTAGGAGGTCGCTATGAAGAAGATTTTCTTCTCGTGTCTGGTGTGCCTGCTGTCAATACTTGTTTTATCTCAAACACCCAATAACCCGAGCGCACAAACGAACGACGCTGCCGCGCTGGCAAACCTGAAGTGGCGCTCGATTGGCCCAGCGAATATGGGCGGTCGCGTGACAGACATCGCCGGCCTTCCCGGAAATCCCGACATCTTTTACGTCGCCGGCGCGAACGGCGGCATTCACAAAACGACCAATGGCGGCGTGACTTTCAAAGCGATCTTCGAGAATCAGGATGTCTATTCCATCGGCGCCGTCGCCATCGCGCCATCCGACAACAACGTGCTCTGGGTGGGCACGGGCGAGGGCGATCCGCGCAACAGCGCCAGTTTCGGCAACGGCGTCTATCGTTCGACCGACGGCGGCGAGACGTGGAAGTATCTGGGCCTGGCCGACAGCGAGAAGATCAAACGCATCAAAGTTCATCCGAACGATCCCGACACGGCTTACGTCTGCGCGCTCGGCCACGAGTGGGGGCCGAACGAGGAGCGCGGCGTTTTCAAAACCACCGACGGTGGCAAGACATGGCAGAAGGTTTTGTACATTGACAACACCACGAGCTGTTCCGACATAGACATTGACCCGCAAAACCCGCGCATTCTTTACGCCGGGATGTGGACCAATCGCCGCAAAGCGTGGACGTTCAGCACGGGCGGTGGCCAGACTGCGCTCTATCAATCGAAAGACGGCGGCGCGACGTGGAAGAAATTGACCAACGGTTTGCCCAGAAGCGAGATGGATCGTATCGGCGTCGCCGTCGCGCGCAGCAATCCGAACGTCGTTTACATGATCACCGAGACGAAGAACGAAGGCGTGCTCTTCCGTTCGGATGATCGCGGCGAATCGTGGCGCGCAGTCCATTTCGATCCGAACATCAACTTCCGGCCGTTTTATTACAGCGACCTTCGCGTTGACCCGAACAATCCTGACCGCGTTTACAGCCTGAGCGGCGGTTTGAGTATGTCCACCGACGGTGGCCGCACGTTCGGCAGAATCGCCAACAATGTTCACGGCGATCACCAGGCGTTGTGGATTGATCCGCTGAATTCCAATCGCATCCTTTCGGGGAGCGACGGCGGCTATCAGGTGTCGTATGACGGCGGGCGCACGTTCGAGATCATCAACAACGTCGTGCTCTCGCAGTACTACCACATCACTTACGATATGCGCGAACCGTATTACGTCTACGGCGGTTTGCAGGACAACGGCAATTGGGTCGGCCCCAGCGCGACGCGATTCCGCGAAGGCATTCGCAAAGACGATTGGTACAACGTCAGCGGCGGCGACGGATTCTTCGTCCAGCCCGACTTGAGTTCGCCCAACATCGTCTACTCCGATTCGCAGGGCGGAACGATCTCGCTGATTGACACCAACACCGGCGTCTCGCGCAACATCCATCCTTACCCGAAGAACGTAGGCTCGACCGGCGGCCCGATCTTCGATTACAAATACCGATTCAACTGGAACCCGCCCATCGTCGCTTCGCCGCACGACCCGAAGACCATCTACTTCGGCGGCAGCGTGGTCTTCAAAACCAGCAATCAAGGCCAATCGTGGGAAGTGATCAGTCCCGACCTGACTACGAACGACAAGAGCAAGCAGCAATCGTCCGGCGGCCCAGTCGGTGTGGACAACACGGCGGCTGAATTCCACTGCACGATCCTGACCATCGCCGAATCGCCGGTGAAGGCGGGCGTGATCTGGGTTGGCACCGACGACGGCAATGTGCAGGTCACGCAGGATGGCGGCAAGACTTGGAAGAATGTGGTGGGCAACATTAAGGGCCTGCCCGCCAATTCGTGGGTTCCGGCGATTGAGGCTTCGCATTTCGACCCGGGCACGGCTTACGTCGCGGTTGATCGCCACCGCGACGATGATTATTCGCCGCACGCGTTCGTGACGACCGACTACGGCCAGACGTGGAAAGCGATCAAAGGCAATCTGCCCGCGAAAGGTTATGTGCACGTCGTGCGCGAAGACCCGAAGGTCAAGAACCTGCTTTATGCCGGGACAGAGCTTGGCGTTTTCGCATCGTGGGATGGCGGGGGCAACTGGGTTTCGATCCGCAACAACCTGCCGCCGGTTGCGGTCAACGACCTGGCAATCCATCCGCGCGATCACGACCTGATCGTGGGTACGCACGGTCGTGGCGTGTGGATATTGGACAACATCGCGCCGTTGCAGCAATTGGCGCTGGCGAAGGCGAATGATGTTTACCTGTTCGACACGCGTCCGGCAACGCGCGCGCAATTGTGGGGCAAAGACGCGGCGCAGGGCAGCAAGACGTTCGTAGCACAGAATCCTCCGCAAGGTGCAATGATTGATTACTACCTCAAGGCCGATGTCCAGGGGCCGGTCACGATCACGATTGCCGACAGCAAAGGCCAGACGATCCGCACGATCCGCAGCACAGCCAACAAAGCGGGCGTCAATCGCGCCGTTTGGGATTTGCGTTACGACGGTCCGCCGCCGACTCCGGGTGGCGGAGGTTTTGGCGGTTTCGGCGGCGGCGGTGGCGGCGGTGGAAGAGGAGCGGGTGGGGGCTTTGGGCCAGGCGGTGGTGGTGGAGGCGGATTCGGCGGCGGTGGAGGAAGAGGCGGCGGTGGAGCGCAACAACGCCCCGGCGCGCCCGCTCAGCCAGTCCCGCCGGGCGGCGCGGAGGCTGAGGTGAGCGAATTCCTGGCCCGTGCAGGTTTCGGCGGCGGCCCCGCAGTTTTGCCGGGCGAATACACCGTCACGATCAACGCTGGCGGCAAGCGGCTGTCGAAGCCGCTGCAGGTGAAGCTCGATCCTCGAATCAAGATCGCCGATGCGGAGCTGGCCGAGCAGTTGAACGCGGGGCTTGAAATGCGCGATCTGGTGGCGAGACTCGGTCGCGTGGTCTCGCGCGTTGACGATCTGACGAATCAGTTGAATTCAATTGCCGAAAGGGCATCGAGAGGCGGCAGTATAGTTGGCAGCACCGAAGGCAATGGCTCCGGCTCTTCAGTCAATCCCGCGGACGTCAAAGCCGCGCAGGACGAGTTGAAGAAGCTGCATTCGACGCTGGTGCGCGATTGCACGATGAACTATCGCTGCCCGGGCAAGCTGCGCGAGGAAGCCAATTCGCTGATGGGTTCGATCAACAACACAATCGCGCCTCCGACCGAAGGCCAGAAGGTTCGTATGCGCGAGGTGAAAGAAGAGATTGCAAAGGCGGTTGAAGAATTGAACCGGATCGCCAGCACGACGATCAAGAAAGTCAACGATCAAATGAGCAGCCAGCCACACATCGTGACCGGCGCGCCGATCAAATAAACCTTCAGAATCCAGGTAATCGCTGTATAATCGCGGCCATACTGCGCGTTACTCAAATCACGTAAAGCGAGGTAAGTTATGGAGAAGATGACCGTTCTGGAAATTCCCGAAGAAGAAGTGCCGAAATTGGAAGTCAGTCTGGCGCAGGCCGTCGCGCGTTTGCGCGAGATTGATGAGGAATATGTCGCCAGACAACAGCGAATGGCTGCGCTTGGCGCAGAGACAGATCAAATACTCGAAGCCATCAAACGGAGTTTGGCTAATGTGGAAAAATATCTCTCAGCTACTGGAGATCCTGTTTACCTTCAGCGATAAGTTCGCGCGCCACGATAAACAGTTCGAAGAACACGAACGCAGGCTCAATGACCTGGCCAAGCAGGTTCAGCAACTGACTTTGGCCAGTGAGCGGCAGGCCGAACGCGATCTCTGGCGCGAACAGGTCTTCCGGCAAGCGCTGGAGATAGAAAAGATGCGGCTTGAGATTGAACGGCTGCGCGAACCGCAAGGCTTGCCACAGGCGCCACAACCACTGGAGAGCAAAGAGGATTGAGCGGATGATTCAGATCATCCTACATCGGAGTGTGAATTCTACGGTTTTTGTTCAGGCGCTGACGTGAGCGGCGCAGGCGTGACGCCGTTATGCACGATCACAGGCATTCCCACCGGAGCCGTCTTGAAAAACTCCTTCGCCGCAAACATCGGTATCCGCACGCAGCCGTGGCTCGCCGGTTTCACAGGCACTGACGTGTATCCGTGGATTGCAGTCCCCCACATGAAGTAGACGGGATAGTAGAGCCTGCCCAGCGGACTCTTCTTCCAGCCGGGTATCTTCTCGGAGACCTTGTACCGGCCCGGATGCGTGATGGCGTCGCGCGCCCAGCCTTCGGAGAAGAATTCTTTCCCGCTGCCGGTCGAGACGGGCAAAACGCGAGTGACTGTCCCCGCGTCATCAACGATGAGAAGCACCTGCCGTGTCAGGTCCACTTCAATATGCGCCGCGCCGGTTTCGCGCGGCGATGGCTGGTTGGCGTTGAGCAGGATTTCAAACTGCGCCCGTGTCAGCCGTCCGGTCCGTTTCAGCCCCTCGACCTTTTGAAAAGCGACGAGCGCGTGGCGCGAAGCCCCGTCCCAGCGGCCATCAACCGGTCCTGTCCAGTAACCCAGGTCGGCCAGACGCTGTTCGGCTTCGCGATGATCTTTGATGGTCAGAGGTTTTGGCTTGACGATGCGGTTCCGCGCGACTGAGGGCTGCGGTTCAGGCGTCACCAGTCTCTTCCGCGTCGCTTGAGGCCCGGCGCTCGCGTCGGCAACGATCATCAACCCGACCAGCGCAATCAACGGAAACGACCGGAGAGCGCGCAGCGGGCTGGATAAGGCAATCGTTAGTGGGAGCGCGTTGTGTTGATCAGTTTGGATAGTCATGGCTATGGCCTACTCGATGCTGTTGATGTGCTCACGCTCGATCGCGTAGACGTAATGCAGGATGTCTTTCCACAGCCGGGTTTCATTGACCACGCGCATGCCGTTTTTCTCGGCCACTCTGCGCGAAGGGATGTTTTCGGGGCGGATCAGCGAAATGAGCCTGTTCCGGTTGAGCTGAGCAAATCCGTAATCGCGGCAGGCGCGCGCGGCTTCGGTTGCCAGACCTCGTCCCCAGTAATTTTTGTTCACGTGATAGCCTATCTCGGTCTCGTCAACGTCTTCGACGGTCTGGATGACCAGCCCGCAATCGCCGGCCAGCCGGTCCTCGCTCTTCAGGATCATCGCCCACAGTCCGTGCCCGTCCTGGGCGTAGCGGTTGATATTCCGCTCGACCCACTCTTCGACTCCGCGGCGATCATAAGGTTGCGGGTAGAAGCGCATTGTTTCAGGATCGGAGATAATCCGGGCGAGATCGTCAACGTCATCCATCGTCATCTCGCGCAGCACGAGCCGCTCTGTTTCCAAAATCACTTTGCTCATTGATCGTCCGGGAGGAGATTGAGATGCGCCAGCGCTTCGCCGGGCGAAATCGCCGCGCCGCGCCGCGCCTCGCATCAATGCCGGAATTGTCATATCCTGCTGACGGCTGCATACTAAAACACGCAATGACAAACTGACAATTGGCGAATGATAGTTTTACAAAGAGGGTTTATGATGAGTTTGACGGAAGCTGAAAAGGCGGAATTCATTGCCGCAGTGCGGGCTGAGATTCTGCGTGACGATGAATTGATCAATCGGCTCAAAGAGAAATTGCAGTCGCGAAGCGAGAATCCCAGCAGCTCTATTCTTGCCAGGCCGTTTGAGTTCATGGCGCGCCGGCAGGTCGAGAGACTTCGGCACGAAGCGGAAGGGGAGACAACGG